>JABLTQ010047106.1_pt1 | contig 143236 bp, 150 predicted proteins | sample 7160101 | NCBI WGS metagenome assembly JABLTQ01 (sample SAMN14651228, study PRJNA627086) | human gut metagenome | isolation source: feces | host: Homo sapiens | reverse complement strand
TCTGTCGGCTGATGTAAAAGTAACAGGAAGCGGAACAAGTAGTGATCCATTTGTAGTTTCATAAAACTACAAATGGTAGTGAACACTTCAAGGAGGAGTGTAGTGGTGACGTGATGCAAAATGACTCTTAAAAAATCTTAGAAAACAGTAAAAATAAAACGTCTCGTGCAAGATAAAACTAATAAAATGTTTTAACTAAAAGCACGAGACGTTTTCTAATAGTAAACAAATTAAATTTGCCTCTTAGTGCTACAGCTCATAGCTTGCCATAATATTTTTCATGATAAATAATTGTAAAAGCATGTATTTTATGGTATGATTAATTATAGAGTAAAAGGAGTATGGTAGTGTGGCAAAGCTAGATGCGCATTTTAAAGTTGATTATACCAATGCTTTAGCAAACGATAAAGCCATATTCAAGGGGAATAAATATCGTATTACCATATTAAGTGAAAGATTAATTCGTTTTGAGTATGATGCTAATGGTCGCTTTTTTGATCATCCAACGGAATTTGCTCGCTTCCGTAATTTTAGTGTACCTGAGTTTCAAGTAGAAGAAAATGATAAAACACTAGTAATCCAAACCAAATATTTTGTTTTACAGTATGTAAAAGGAAGACCATTTATTGGGCCAAAATATGCTCCAGATCAAAACTTAAAAGTAGGACTGATGAATAGTGATAAAATATGGTATTTTAATCATCCGGAAGCCCGTAATTTTGGAGCAACAAAAGTATCACTTGATAAAAATATGAAAAGTGCTTTAAAAAAGGGGTTATATTCTACAGATGGTTTTGCTTCTTTTGACGATTCAAGAAGCTTAGTATTTATGGATGACGGTTTTTTAGTAAAACCAACTGAAAAAAGAATAGATACTTACTTATTTATTTATCGAAGAGATTTTGGTTTGTGTTTAAAAGATTATTTTACTTTAACAGGGCTTCCACCACTTCTTCCAAGATATGCTTTAGGAATATGGTGGAATAGAGACATTATTTATTCTTTTGAAGATACCAAAAAGTTAATTAAAGCCTTCAATTTACATGGAATACCAATATCAGTTTTATTATTAAATGAATTTTGGCATTTAAAAGATAAAAGGGATTTAAATAAATTTAAAACTGGATTTACTTTTTCTAAGGAATTATTCCCTGATCCTTATGAGTTTACAACTTACATGCATGAACGTGGAGTAAGAGTAGGAATTAACCTAGATCCTGTAGAAGGAATTGGAGAACATGAAGAACAATTCCGTATGATAGCAACCGAGCTTGGTTTAATTAATACAAGAAGAATACCTTTTAATGTTTTTGATAAAACCTTTTTAGCAATTTATTTTAATCATTTAATAAAGCCATTAGATAGTCTAGGAGTAGACTTTTACTGGATTGACTATAACTATGATTTTGAAACTTTAAAAGCTTTAAATCATTATCATTTTATGAATTATTATAGAGATAATCATAAAAGGCCATTCTTATTTTCAAGAAATAATTTAGTAGCTAGCCACCTATATGGAGTGCACTATTCTGGTAAAACAAGTGTTGGCTTTGATACCCTAAATTATTTACCAAGTTTTAATTCTAGTGCCTCAAACTTTGGTATATCATGGTGGAGTCATGATATTGGGGGATTTAAAGGTGGAATGGAAGATAGTGAACTATATATTAGATATGTACAGTTTGGTACTTTTAGCCCAATATTTAGATTAGCTTGTGAAAGAGGACACTATTATAAAAGAGAACCTTGGAGTTGGGATATTAAAACATATACCATTGCCAAAGAATATTGTCATTTAAGACAAAGATTAATTCCTTATTTATATACGGAAGGATATAAGTATCATAAGACTGGGTTACCATTAATTCAACCTTTATATTATAGTTATCCTGAAGTATATGATGAACCAGCTTATAAGAATGAATATTATTTTGGAAGTGAATTATTAGTAAAAGCAATAACGAAAAAACAAGATAATATTATGAACAGATGTGTAGAACAAATATTTTTGCCAAAAGGAACATGGTATGATTTTAAAACGGGGAAGAAGTTTCCGGGCAATAGAAAATATGTTGCCTTCTATAAAGATGAAGATTATCCGGTATTTGCAAAAAGTGGTTCCATTATTCCTTTAGGAATATTAGGAGAGAATTTAAATGATACGAATCCACCAGAAGGATTAGAAATTCATGTATTCCCCGGAAGAAGTAATATTTATAAATTATATGAAGATGATGGCTTATCAAGATTAAATGAAGAGGGATATTATATTATAACAGCGATTGATTATAACTATTTAGCCAACAATTACACTTTAATTATAAGACCAATTGAAGGAAAGACTGGAATAATACCAAATAACAGAACTTATAAGATTCGCTTTAGAAATACTAGAGAAGCAGAAGATGTAACTGCGTATATTAATGATACAGAAATCCCAATAGAAAGTTTTACTGATGAAAATGACTTTGTCGTAATAGCTAAAAACATCCCAACAACTAGTCAATTAACAATTAATTGTAAAGGACGAGATATCGAAATAGATGCGGTTAGATTAATTAATGAAGATATCAATTCAATTATTAATGATGCCAAAATCAAAACTGAATTAAAAGAAATGATTGCAGCAATTATGTTTAGTACAATGGAGACTAACAAAAAAAGAATTGAAATTAGGAAATTAAAAAGAAAAGGTTTAAAAGATGTTTTCGTAAGAATGTTTATAAAACTACTTGAATATGTTTCAGAAATTTAGTAAAATAGGGTAAATACGTGGAAAAAAAGAGTAGTAATAACCTTTCTTTTTATAGAAAGTCTGTGGTAGATGGAAACAGATAAAAGAAAATTATGAACTTGCTTTTTGGAGTATATGGGATAGTTCCCTTAAAGACTAATAAAGTAATAAATGAAGGTGGTACCGCGTTTATAAAACGCCCTTTTGGTTCCATCTTTTTATTTTGGAGGAGGAAATATATGAATGAATATTTATTATCGATCTACATTTTTATAGCATTATTAATAATTGTTTTTGTAGTGGATTATTTTTTAATTAATAAAAGAAAGCTGAACTTAATTAAAAATAAAGGTATGACTAAAAAGGGGAAAAAGAAAAAGATTAAAAATATTAGTGAGATAGATTATTTGACAATGAAATTTAAATTAGACAAAAAGAAATTAAATATGGATAAAATGATTATTGTAATATCATTAATAAATGCCTTTATTATTTCTGTAGTATCAAGTGTTATCATGCTAATGCCTTTTGCTATCATGTGGCAGTTGATTATAGCATTTGCTCTACTATTTGGACTAATTTATGCATTATATGAAATATATGGCAGACATATTAAAAAGGAGGAAATTAAGAAATGAATTATCAAGAAATAGAAAAAAAATGGCAAAATTATTGGGAGGAGCATAAATCATTTAAAGCAATAGAGAAAAATGATAAAAATCCCTATTATATATTAGTAGAATTTCCATATCCATCAGGATCTGGGTTACATGTTGGACATGTAAGAAGTTATACGGCTCAAGACGCTATTGCAAGAATGAAGAGAATGCAAGGAGAAAATGTTTTATTTCCAATGGGATGGGATGCCTTTGGTGCTCCAGCCGAACAATATGCAATTAAAAATCATATTCACCCTAAAGAAGCCGTAAAGGAAAATATCAAGACTTTCAAAAGACAAATGAAAACATTAGGGTTCTCTTTTGATTGGGATAGAGAGTTTTCTACTACTGATCCAGAATATTATAAATGGACACAATGGCAATTTTTACAATTTTATAAACATGATATGGCCTATAAAGCAACCGTGCCAGTAAATTGGTGCCCTAATTGTAAAACTGTATTGTCAAATGAGGATGCTGCTGGCGGAGTATGTGAAAGATGTGGTACTCAAGTAGTTCAAAAAAATAAAAGCCAATGGATGCTTAGAATGAGTGATTATGCTGAGGATTTATTAAATGGTTTAGAAGATACAAACTTTGCTCCTAAAGTAAAATTAGGACAAATCAATTGGATTGGTAAATCAATTGGAGCAGAAGTAGATTTTAAAGTAGATGGCTTTGATGAAGCATTTACAGTATTTACAACGAGATGTGATACTCTTTTTGGAGCTACATACTGCGTTTTATCGCCAGAACATCCTCTAGTAAATAAGATAACTTCTAAAGAAAAAGAAGAAGAAGTAAAAAAATATCAAGAGGAATGTTCTCTAAAGAATGAGATGGAAAGAACAGAATTAAATAAAGAAAAAACAGGTGTATTTATTGGGGCTTATGCCATTAACCCTGTAAATAATAAAAAAATTCCTATTTACATAAGTGATTATGTTTTAGCAAGCTATGGAACTGGAGCAATTATGGCTGTACCTGCTCATGATAGTCGAGACTATGCATTTGCTAAAAAGTTTAATATTCCAATTATTCAAGTATTAAAAGGTGAAAATGAGGAGATTAATATTGAAGAAAGTGCTTATGAAGGAGATGGTATTCATATTAATTCTAGCTTCTTGGATGGTTTAAATAAAGAAGACGCTATTAATAAAATGTTAGATTATTTAGAGGAAAATAACTGTGGTAAAAAGAAAGTAAATTATAAAATGCGTGACTGGATTTTCTCAAGACAAAGATTTTGGGGAGAACCAATTCCAATGATTTATTGCGAGCATTGTGGATGGGTGCCAATGAAAGAAAGCGATTTACCTTTATTACTTCCAGATGTAGCCGAATATGAACCAACTGATAATGGTGAGTCTCCTTTAGCTAAAATTACTGATTGGGTAAATACAACATGTCCAAAATGTGGAGCTGCAGCCAAAAGAGAAACTGATACTATGCCGAACTGGGCAGGATCATCATGGTATTTCTTAAGATTTATGGATCCTCATAATACTAAAGAATTTGCTTCAATGGAAAACATGAAATATTGGAATAAAGTAAACTGGTATAATGGTGGAATGGAACATACTGCAAGACATTTGTTATATGCTAGATTTTGGGTTCAATTCTTATATAATATTGGGTTAGTTCCAAATAAGGAAATGATAGATACTCGTGTTAGTCATGGAATGGTTTTAGGTAGTGATAATCAAAAAATGAGTAAATCTAAAGGAAATGTAATTAATCCCGACGATATCGTTCGTGAATTTGGAGCAGATACTCTAAGAGTATATGAAATGTTTATGGGAGACTATGAACAAGATAGTCCATGGAGTACAGATTCTCTAAAAGGATGTAAAAGATTTATTGATAAAATTATTCGTTTAAAGGATAGAGTTATTAATAAAGAAGAATATTCTAAAGATTTAGAAGTAATTATCAATAAAAGTATAAAGAAAGTAGAATATGATTTAAGTCATTTAGGATATAATACAGCCGTATCAACACTAATGATTTTAGCAAATAAATATGAAGAAAAAGAAGAAATTACTAAAAAAGATTATCAAGTTTTATTAACACTTTTAAATCCTATAGCCCCTCACATTACTGAAGAATTAAACGAAATGTTAGGATATAAACCACTTTGTGAATCTACATGGCCAGTATATGATGAAGAAAAAACAATTGATAATGAAATAACAATTGGTGTACAAGTAAATGGAAAATTAAGAGGAGAAATTAACATTTCTAAAGACGAAGATGAGGAACAAATAAAAAGAAAAGCTTTATCAAATGAAAATGTAAAAAAACATCTTGAAAATAAAGAAATTATTAAAATTATTATTGTAAAAGGAAAAATAGTTAATATTGTTGTAAAATAAAAGGTAAGAATTAAAAACTTACCTTTTGCTAAATTTAATATATCTGTCGACCTATAATATTGTAAAAATGCCGGGAGATCGACAGAAAAAAGGTTAAAAAAATATTGATTTTATAGTAAAATATTTAAATATAATATTTTAAACCAATATTTTTCTAGGAAAATCACCAGTTTATAATGAAACATACTGTAATTTAAATAAAATTATAGCCAAATATTGAAATACCTGGTAATGGTTTATAATGAAACATACTGTAATTTAAATATTTAATTTCTTATAAAGCATATTAATGTACGTTAAGTTTATAATGAAACATACTGTAATTTAAATTAGTTTAGTGAGGTAGCAAATAAAGTAAGTGTTAGGTTTATAATGAAACATATTGTAATTGAAAAGAAAAAAGAAATTTGCTTTCATCATAAGACAAATTGTATTAAATAAACATCCATATGACTAAAATTTGACTTTGAATAAAGAATCTGTTAAAGTATAAACCATTCAGGTGGGGAAAAATGGTAGACAAGATAATAAAAACTAAAATCATAGAAATTTTGATTATAATTTTAATAGTAATTATATCCATGCCAACATGGAATTACTTTAATAGAAAAATAGAGATGAATTTACAAAAGACTTTAGCAGGTTTAAATAATTTAGAGCTAAAAACAAACAATGTTGATGGATATGATAATGTAATAGTAGGTAATTCATCTACGACTAATAGAAAATATCAACTATTATTAATAGCCGATAAGAACTATAATAATATAAAAATAACTATAAATGAAAATACAAAATTATTAGAAAATTATCCACATAAAAAAGAAAAAGATTTTTTTGTATATATTATATCAGAAGAAGCAATAAAAGGAAGTCAAAGAGGATACAAAATAACATTAAATATAAATAAAAACATGTTAAACTATCACTACAAATTAAAAGAATTAGCATAATTTAAAAAAACTAACAAAATTAGCTTGTATTTTATCCTTAATTTATGGTATTATTAAAATACGGTGATAGTATATGAAGATAAAAGATATTATCAAAAAACAAACAACAATAATTGCCATTGCAGTAATCCTAGTGACTATAACAGTAATTGGGGTTAGCTATGCAATATTTTTTGATGTTAAAACAAATAGTAGGGATCAGGTAATAACAGCCGGAACTTTAAAATTAACAGTAACAGATTTTAATGCTCTTAAATTAAGTGAGCCAATGTCGACAACAGAAGGCTTAAAATCTAGTCCAGTTAGTTATACAGTTCAGAATACAGATAGTAATTTACCAGCAACTTATTCTTTATATATTTATGCAGGAAGTGGTAATAATATTCCTTTAAGTAGTATAAAAATTTCTACTGACGGAAATGCTTCAAGTGGAAGTAGTTCCAAAGTATTAAGTTCAATAGCAGAAACAATAGTTGAAAATGGAACAACATATTATCGGATCGATACAGGAAACTTAAATGCCGGAGCGAGTGGAACGACCAAGTACATTAGAATTTGGATAGATGAAGATTTAGTAGCAGATGAAATAAACAATGGAAATTTAAATTTACAATTGTATGTCGTAAGTGAAGTTCAAGAATAACTCAAAAAGAGTTATTTTTTTAAAATTTAAAAATAATAATAATTTAATTCATTATTTAATCTATTTTACTCATAAAAAAAGAAATTTATAATTAAAATTAAACAATTTCACTATATATTTTAATATTTTCACAATTTGACAGATAAGAAAAAAAGTTATATGATTATCGCATAGAAAAGAGGCGAACGTATGTATCAAGAAAAAGAAGAAAATATAGAAATATATTTTATCTGTTACAAAAAAGATGAAATGGAGTTAGTAGAAAGCTATTATGATGAGATACTAAAAACACAATACTGGTATTTTAATGCTTATCTAGCTTACAAAGAATGGCGCAAAAAATTCAGAAATTTAAAAGTAGAAAAGTTAACAAAGCAATTACTAACGCTTGCAGCTAGTCGCTATTTAATTTATAAAATGGAAAATCAAGAATATAAAAATGCCAAAGAAGAAAAAAGAATTTTAAAAGATTTAGAAAGTATTCAAAAAGAATTGAAAATTATCATGGAAGAAGGGGAGATTTTAGAGAAATTATAAAGTTTATAATAAAAATGAAGTAGAATGTGGTAAAATAAAATTAGGTGATAATATGATAAATATTTATGAAGTAATAGATAGAAGATTGACAAATATCTCTTCTATAAAAAAAGGAAGTTGGATTGATTTAACCAATCCAACTTTAGAAGAATTAGAAAAAGTTATACAAAATACGGAGATTAATAAAGAAATAATTACCAAATTATTAGATGAAGAAGAGTTACCGAGGATAGAAAAACGAAAAGAAGAAACAGTTATAATATTAGATACTCCTTATGTAGCCGATAATAATAAACACAAATATAGAACTAATCCATTAGGAATAATTATAAGTGAAAAAGGATACTTGATCACAGTTTCCTTAAAAGAACAGCCGTTTTTAGATTATTTTAAACAAAATGAAGTAAATAATTTAAGAGGAAAAAATAAGACAAGTTTTATTTTGCAAATATTTACTATGGTAGCGGGTATTTATCAAAAGGAATTAACAAACATTAATAAATATATTGACAGTAGAGAAAAAATTCTTTCTAAATCTACAAATAATAAGGAATTAATACATTTATTGGATATTGAAAAAACATTAGTCTATTTTATTAATTCGTTAAAAGCAAATGAAATAGCTTTAGAAAAAATAGCCAAAGGAACAATAATACCCGTTGAAAAAGAAGATGAAGAGTTATTAGAAGATGCATTAATAGAAAATAAACAGGCAATCGAAATGGCTACAATATATAGAGAAATATTGTCAAGTATGACAGATACTTATGCGACAATTATTTCTAACAATTTAAATGATGTAATGAAATTTTTAGCGGGAATAACAATTGTATTTTCAATACCTACAATGGTAGCGTCTTTTATTGGAATGAACGTTCCTTTAGGTAAAGTTGGCTCATCTTCATTTAGTTTTATTCTAATTATATTATTATCATTATTATTATCTTTACTGATAGCATTTATATTAAAAAAGAAAAACATGCTCTAATAAAAGGCTATAAACATCAAAATTGCAGTTTTTATGACAATATGCTATAATATTTTTGAAAGAAATGAGAGAAGTTATGAAAGTATTAATGATTATCCCTGCGTATAATGAAGAAAAAAATATTATCAAAACAATAAGTAAACTAAAAGAAATTAAGTTAAAAGACCATACGCTTGATTACATTGTTATAAATGATGGTTCAACTGATCAAACAAAAAAGGTTTGTAAAGAAAACAAGATAAATATGATAGATTTACCATTTAATCTTGGGATAGGTGGTGCAGTTCAAACTGGATATAAATATGCTTATTATAACAATTATGATATTGCAATCCAATATGATGGTGATGGACAACACGACGGGAACTATATTAAAGATTTAATTGAAGAAATAAAAAAGGGAAATAATATTGTAATAGGCTCAAGATTTGTAAGTGAATTAAGTACTTTTAAATCAAGCAAAATGAGAAGATTAGGTAAAGAAATTCTATCAATTTTAATAAAAATATTTACAGGGAAAAAAATATATGACCCTACAAGTGGCTTTCGAGCAGCTGATAAGGAAATCATCAAATTATTTGCTAATGATTATCCAAGTGATTATCCTGAGCCTGATACCATAGTATCTGTAATAAAAAAAGGTTATAAAGTAAGTGAAGTTCCTGTAAAAATGAATGAAAGAGAAAATGGTAAAAGCTCTATCAACCCACTAAAAGCTGTTTACTATATGATAAAAGTGAGCTTAGCAATTATTGTTGCTGGAGCTTCAACAAAAAAAGAAAGGAAGGATGAACAATAATGCTATCATGGAAGTTAGTAGTTACCTTAATAATATTTGCTGTTATTTTTATTTTATATGTGTGGCATAGAGTATTAAAAAGAAACTTGATACTGAAATATGCTTTATTATGGCTACTCTTTTGCATATCAATGGTAGTTGCTATATTAATTCCTAAATTCTTAAAAATAATATGTAATATTATAGGTATTTCAACTGTATCGAATTTTATATTCTTAATTGGATTTGGCCTTTTACTATTTATAACTTTTATATTAACCGAAATAGTTTCAACTCAAAAAGCAAAAATTACGAGCTTAGCTCAAGAAATAGCTATTCTAAAATATAAAGGAGAAAAAGAAAATGAATAGTTTATTTAATGTAATTAAAAAATATAGTGTATTTTTAAAATATATAATATCGGCAGGAATTTCTTTTGTTATCGATTTAACTTTATTTACCCTATTGAATATATTACTTAAAAATATTTTAAGTGATCTATCAATTATAATTGCTACAATATTAGCTAGAATTATATCTTCTTTTATTAATTATTTAATGAATAGAAATGGTGTCTTTAAGAAAAACACAAAGACGATTGATAAAACAACTTTAATAAAATATTATATATTGGTAGTTATTCAAATGTGTGTATCTGCTTCTTTAGTATTTATCTTATATAAGCTAACAAACTTCAATGAAACTTTAATAAAAATTCCAGTAGAAATAGTACTATTTATGATAAATTATTTTATTCAAAAGAAATATATTTTTTGCGATAAGAAAGAGAATATTAAATGAAAAAATACAATAGTATAATTTGTCTTATATTAGGAATTATCACTTCTTATAGTTTATTATTTGAGATAACTTCTAAAGGTTTAAAATTTGGACGTTCTAATACCATGATGTTGACATATTTAATTTTAGCAATATTCCTTTTTGTTTTTTATAATAAATACTTTAATAAATTTAAAGGAAAAATGACATACCGAGTTATATCTCTTATTTTTAGTTTGCTAATGGTATTTGGATATAGTTATGATGTTGCTGGAAATTCATCTTTAGTTTTTGGCAGTGTTTCTATTATTATATTTTCTATCTTAAAAATGATAGGCTACTTTGTATTATTTAATACAGCAATTCATTTGCTAAATGACATAGTAGTAAAAAAAAAGATAAAAGATGAAAAACTTCCGAAAATATTATCTTTATTTGATAAGCATCCATTCTTGTTTAGTTTCATAGTAATAGTTATTTGTTACTTACCATATATTATAGCTTATTATCCTGTAATTATTAATTATGATGCAGCAAATCAAATAAAAGAAGTTATGGGGATTCATACAAGATATATGGATAGTGTAGTATTGCTAAATCCTAATGTATATATTACAAACTTTAATCCTATTATTCATACTCTTTTAATTGGTGGATTATTTAAAGTTGGATATTTAATTGGAAATGTAAATTTTGGAATGTTTTTATATTCAATAGTTCAGTTGATAATTGTAATTAGTGTGTTTGCATATTCAATATACTATTTGAATAAAATAAAAGTAAACAAAAAATTAATATTGATTATTTTAGGAATTTATGCTTTAGTTCCACTCTTTCCTTTTTATGCAATGACTGCCGTAAAAGATGTTATTTTTTCATCTTTAATATTATTATACTGTATAAAATTATATGATATAATGAAGTACAAGCAAACGACAAAACAGTATATATTATTTTCTCTATTAGTTTTATTAATAATATTATTTAGAAATAATGGTATATATACAATCGTATTAAGTTTACCATTTGCTATGATTTTAAAAAAGGAAATAAGAAAACCAATATTAATTATTTTCATCTTTAATATTGCGATATATATAGGTTATAACAAAGTTTTACTTCCAAGTTTAGAAATTGCTAATACTAGCATTAGAGAGATGTTATCGGTACCGTTCCAGCAAACAGCTAGATATGCGAAATATTATGGAGATGAAATAAGTGATGAAGATAAAAAAATTATTGATAAAGTATTAGGGTATGATGATCTTGGTGAAAGATATGAACCAGACTTATCAGATAAAGTAAAAAACAAATATAATAAATACACAACAGACGAAGAACTAAAAGAATATTTTCAAGTTTGGTTTAAATATTTATTAAAAAGACCTGGAGTGTATATTGATGCTACAATTAATAATGTTTATGGTTATTTTTATCCAAATACTAGTGCATGGTATATTTATACAGATTTGAACCATAAACTACCAGAAGCAGGGTTTGATTATCATTTTAATGGTTTAAATGGCTTAAGAAGTATATTATCTGCGTATGGCGAAGCATTCCCATATATTCCAATCCTAGGAACTATTGCTAATATTGGAATGGTTGTGTGGATACATATATTACTATTAGGAATGCTAATTGTTAATAAGATGAAAAAATACATTGTTTTATTGTTACCAGCTTTCTCGTTAATTTTAGTATGTATTGTAGGCCCAGCGAATACATATTTTAGATATATTTTACCATGTGTTTTTGCTTTACCGTCATTAATTTTAATCTTATATAATGAATTAAAGACAAGAAAAGAATTATAATGAATAAAAAGATGCTTTAAACATATAATTTAATAATAAAATAGTTTTACACTAATTGACAAAGGCTAAACTATAGTGTAAAATGATAAGTGCAGTGGAAAAGCAGTATTATTCCGCTTGCATGGGGCTTTAGCCAAGTGGTAAGGCATGGGACTGCAACTCCCCGAGCACCGGTTCAAATCCGGTAGGCCCCTCCATTAAGTTATTAAGAGCTACTTTAGAAGTAGTTCTTTTTTTTATAAAAATATGCTATATTATTTATAGAAAAGGATAGTTAATATGAAGAAAATAATAAAATGGATTATTATAATATTGATAATTGGAATAATTGGAGTTTTAAGTGTAAACTTTGGTGTAAAAATATCCACAAGTAAGCAGATAATTAGTGAAGAAGATTACATAGATTTAGAAGATATAGATTGTATTTTAGTTTTAGGAGCAGCTATCTGGGGAGACAAGCCTAGTCCAATGTTAGAAGATCGCTTATTAACAGCCATTTCATTATATGAACAAAAGCCGACCAAAATAATTATGAGTGGAGATCATGGAGAAGAATCATATGACGAAGTAAACACTATGAAAGAATATGCAATAGAAGCCGGAATTCCTTCTGAAGATATTTTCATGGATCACGCAGGATTTTCTACATATGATAGTATAGTACGAGCTAAAGAAATATTTGGAGCGGAAAAAATAATTATTGTAACCCAAAAATATCATTTATATCGAGCATTATATATCGCGAATTCTTTTGATTTAGAAGCTTATGGAATAGAAGCAGTTCCTAATGACTATAATGAGCAATGTCTAGAGAATTAAGAGAGATATTAGCACGAGATAAAGATTTTATAAAATGTTTGTTTAAACCAGAACCTACTTATTTAGGAGAAGAAATACCAGTAAGTGGGAATGGGGATATAACAAATGATCAAGGTAGTACTGATTTAAATATTAAAGAAAATAAAAAGGAATAGAGAAATAGTTATACAAAATTTGGTATAACTTTTTTTTAATTTTTCATAATAAAAATGGAGGTAATTATGAATAAAGAGGAATATAAAAAATTAGTAAAAAAATATGAGCCTAAAGAAAATAAATTGGAGAATGTTGTATATGCCTTTTTAATTGGTGGAATGGTTGGATTTATTGCCGAAGGTCTAATTGTTTTATTAATGAATTTCTTTGATTTAACAAGGATAGTAGCGGGGGCATGGACGTGTTTAATAATCATATTTACAGCATCTCTATTTACAGCATTAGGATTTTTTGATAATTGGATGAGCAAATCAAAAGCTGGATTACTGATTCCTACAACTGGTTTTGCCCATTCGGTATCTAGTAGTGCTTTAGATTATAAAAAAGAGGGATTAATAACAGGACTGGGTTCTAACTTTTTTAAACTAGCTGGTAGTGTAATATTATATGGAATATTATCAGCATTTATATTAGTGATTGTGAGAGTGATTATCGGTGGCTAGTAAAAAATTTAATAATGTATATATAAAAGATAATTTTTCTATAGTTGGACCATTAGAAAGAGATGGATTACTAAAAAATTATGATTTAGTAATGGATGATTACTATTATGGTGAAAAAACATTCGAACAAGCGGAAATAAAGATGCAAAAAATAGTACTAAATAATTTATTAAATAAAAATCGTTTAACCGAAAATAAAGTGGATTTTTTATTAGGAGGAGATCTAATCAATCAGATATCTATTTCTAGTTATAATGCCAGTAAATTTAATATTCCATATTTAGGAATATATAGTGCTTGCGCAACTTATGCGGAAGAATTAATGCTTGGAGCCTCACTAATAAGTGGTAAGTTAGCTAAAAATATAATAGCAATAACGAGTTCTCATAATCTAAATGCTGAAAGACAATTTAGATATCCAGTTGAATATGGAGCAGTTAAAAAACATACAACAACTTTTACAACTACAGCAGCCATTTCCACCTTACTAACAAGTGAACAAACAGGTATAAAAGTAGAAAGTGCAACAATTGGAAAAGCTATAGACATGGGAATAAATGATACCAATAATATGGGAGCAGTCATGGCTCCAGCTGCTGCAGATACTCTAAATACCCACTTAAATGAAATGAAAAGAAACATTAACTATTATGATTTAGTATTAACTGGTGATTTAGGTTTAGTAGGAAGAGAAATTTTTATAGAAATGTTAAATAAGAATTATAATATTAATTTAAAAAAATATATGGACGCTGGATGTGAAATATATACAAATGCTCAAGATACCTATGCTGGAGCAAGTGGACCGGTAGCGTTACCATTAGTTTTATTTGACAAAGTATTATGTTATAAAAAATATAAAAAGATTTTAATTATAGCAACAGGATCATTACAATCAGTTCAATTAGCAAATCAAAAATTGGGAATTCCAGGAATTGCCCATGCAATAAGTTTGGAGGTATTATAATGACATTTATATGGGCATTTCTAATTGCCGGAACGTTTTGTGCATTAGGGCAGATTATATTAGATAATACTAAACTAACTCCTGGACATGTAACTTCACTATTTACAGTACTAGGAAGTATTCTAGCTTTCTTTGGCATATATGATAAATTAATTGAGTTAGCCGGAGGGGGAGCAACATCCATTATTTCTAATTTTGGCTATATGTTATATACAGGAGCTTTAGAAGGATTTGAAAAAATGGGGGTTTTAGGAATTTTCTCAGGAATGCTTACTAAATCCAGTGTTGCCATAGTAGGATCTATAGTATTTGCCTCATTAGTAGCCTTAATTTTTAAACCAAAGGATTAAATAGTCCTTTTTATTTTGCCATTTTTTTGATATAATTTTAAATAGTAAGAAGGGATTGTTATGGCCAAAAAAAAATATAAAAATATAAAAGTAGAACAAGACGAATTAAAACCAATAGCAATAGGGGAATTTGAAAATAGAAAAAGAACTTCAATTGGCATTTTCATAATTTTAACTATTTTTGTTTTAGTAGTAATATTTTTACCAGAAATATCTTCAATTGTTAATGAATATTTAAACCCTACACCAATTGTAAAACCAACACCTACGCCAAGTGATCCAGATGATTCAAAAGAGCCAGAAGATCCTGATCAAAATGAAGACGAAGAATTTTATGCATATGTTGAAAATTTAAAAATTGAACGCGAAGAAGTAATAGTAAGCGATTTAAAAATAGATACCATAAATAACACATTAACTTATAGTGTAACTAATAATACAAATAGTTATCAAGATATAGAAGAGTTAAATTATTATATAGAAATCTATAATACTGAGCGAACTCTATTAGAAAGAGTAAAATTAGTAAATGAAGGCGTTTTAGCTGCTGGGGCATTTAAAACTTATACCAAAAATATTTCTGCTTCAACAAGTCAAACAGTTGGTTATATTGTTTTAGTACAAAAAACGGAAGAAGATTATCCAGCGATAACTCTAACAGAAGATACAGAAGGAAATGCTAACTTAGTATGTAAAAATAATCATGAAACAATAACTTATAATTTTAAAAATAGTAAATTACAAGGATTAACAAGTACAGTACAATATCTTACGACCGACCCTGATTATGAAAATATTTATAATAATTATCAATCATTAGTAAACAATTATAACACTACGAAAGGAATAACATCAACACTATTTAATAATACAAGTGGGTTTAATATAACAACAATTGTAGATTTAGAAGAAGCCAGTCGTACTTATATTTTTAATGCTGACACTTTTAAATTAGATACTGATCCCAGAGTAGTAAATTTTGAAATGGAAGCATCAGGTTTCGATTGTAATTAGGACGTGATAATATGGAATATAAATTTAGTATTAATGATTTTGAAGGTCCTTTAGACCTTCTTTTACATCTTGTTAAAACATCCAAGATGAATATTTATGAAATTGATATTAAGATAATTATTGAAGAATATTTGAAATTTATTGAAGAAGAAAAGCATAGAAATATTGATATTGCGAGTTCCTATTTAGTGATGGCATCAGAACTAATTCATTTAAAAAGTAAGATGTTAGTTCATGATGAAGAAAAAGAAGAAATAAGTGATGATGAATTTTCAATTGAATCAGAAGAAGATTTAAAAAGAAAAATAATCGAATATGAAAAATATAAAAAATTAAGTGAAAGTCTAGTAGAACTAGAAAATAAAAGAAATAACTTTTATACGAAAAGTCCTATGAATTTAAATGCTTTTCTAGAGAAGGGAAATATCAATTTTGGCGATGTACATTTAGAAGATTTAGTAGATGCTTTAAAGAAATTAAAAGAAAGAGAAAAGTATAATAAACCTTTAAATACAAAAGTTACAAAAAAAGAGTATAGTATTGAACGAAGAATAGAAGATATTAGAAAAATATTACAAGTAAGAGATAAAGTGGAATTTTTAGAATTATTTAGTGAACCGAATAGAGATTTTCTAATCGTCACTTTTTTATCCATTTTAACAATGAGTAAAAATGATGAAATCACTTTAACTCAAGAAGACAATTTTAAACCAATTTTAATAGAAAGGAGCAATATTCATGAATAAATTAGGCATTTTAGAAGGTATTTTATTTGTTGTTGGTGATGAAGGGATTAATTTAAAGAATTTATGTGAAGTAATGAATATTAATTTAGAGGAAGCAAAAGAACTTCTATTAAAATTAAAAGAGAGTTATGAAAGTGATAATAGAGGAATTAGAATTAGTTATCTTGGTGATGCCTTTAAACTAACAACCAAAGAAGAACATAAAGAATATTATCAGAAACTAATTGAAAACCCAGAAGCTAATACCCTTAGTCCTTCTAGTCTAGAAGTTTTAGCAGTTATTGCTTATAATCAACCAATTACGAGAGTTGAAATAGATGCAATGAGAGGGGTAAGTAGTAATCATATTATTAGAAAATTAGTAGCAAAAGGACTTGTAAAAGAAGCTGGAAAATCGAAAATGCCAGGAAGACCCAACTTATATCGCACAACGAGTGAATTTTTAGATTGTTTTGGTCTGTCAAGTTTAAGTGAATTACCAGAATTAGATAGTGAAAAAGAAAACGAACAAGAAAGTGAATTATTTACATCTATTTATAAAGAGGAAACAGATGAAATGGGAATTTAGTCATGAATTATTAAAAGAAAATTTTGGTAATCATGAAGAATTAACTTTAAATTATTTAAGGTTTGAAGAAGAGACAATTACCAAAGAAAATATAAATTTTGAGACAATGCGAGAAATCTATTTTAAAAAATGTAAGCTCAATAATGTTTATTTTGATAACACTTTTTTTGGTAAAGTAAAATTTGAAAATTGCGAATTAAATAATGTAACTTTTAGTGGTAACTCCTGGAGTAATGTTTACTTTATTAACTGTAAATTAATTAATGTATCTATTTTCGAATGTACGATTAATAATATGTTAATAGAAGAGTGTTTAATTGAATATTCGAAAGTAGAAAATAGTAAAATAGATAATAGTAACATTAATGACACAAAATTAATGGAAAATATCCATCGGCATAACAAATACACTAATATGAAATTTGATAGATGTAAATTAATATCTGAAAATTTTATTGATACAATTTTTAAAAATTGTGATTTAAGAACAAGTCAATTTGAAGAAGTAAAAATTAATTTAGATGATTTAATAGGCTCTAAAATATCATTATTAAGTCTTTTAGAGATAGTAAATAGTAAAGGAATAATCATTGAAGAATAATAAAACTATGTTATAATAAGATAGGAGGATACTATGAGTTATATTGAACTAAAAAATGTAAAAAAAGAATATATAATGGGAGAAGTAAAAATTATTGCGGCTCATGATGTTTCATTTGAAATTAAAAAAGGGGAACTAGTAGTAATACTAGGTCCTAGTGGTGCTGGAAAAACGACAATATTAAATCTTTTAGGAGGAATGGATAATGCTACAAGTGGGAAAATTATTGTAGATAATGAAGACATTACTTCTTTCAAAAGAAAAGAATTAATTGGATATAGAAGAAATAGTATCGGCTTTGTTTTTCAATTTTATAATTTAGTTCAAAATTTAACAGCTCTAGAAAATGTTGAATTAGCAGTTCAAATATGTAAGAATCCTTTAAAACCAGAGAAAGTTTTAGAAGAAGTAGGCTTAAAAGATCGAATGAATAATTTTCCAGGAGGATTATCTGGAGGAGAACAACAAAGAGTAGCAATAGCAAGAGCTATAGCTAAAAATCCAAAATTACTTTTATGTGATGAACCAACGGGTGCTCTAGATTCTAAAACAGGAATAAAAATATTAGAATTACTTCAAAAATCTTGTCGTGAATTAGGAATGACTACGATTATTATAACTCATAATGCCATTATATCTGAAATAGCAGATAAAGTAATACGCCTAAAAAATGGAACAATTGAAGAAATAAAAATGAATAAGAAGCCAAAAGACGTAAAGGAGCTTGATTGGTAATGCGTCTTTTATATAAACTATCTTTTGTTAAAATGCGTAAGAATATAGGTAGGTTTTTATCTTTACTATTTATAGTAGCTTTAGGAGTTGGCTTTTTTGCTGGTTTAAGAGAAACCACTCCCGATATTGAAGCTACATTGGACAATTATTATGATGAACATAATTTAATGGATTTTAAAATTGTTAGTACCATGGGTCTAACAGAAGATGATATAGCTTCTTTAGAAGAACTTAAAAATATTGAGAAAGTCGTAGCAAGTTATTCTGTAGATACATTAATTGATGGAGAAGCTGTACGTATTCATGCCATTGAAGAAGATATAAACAATGTAGATTTAGTTGAAGGAAGTATGCCAGAGAATAATAATGAATGCATAGCTGATGCTACAAAATATAAAATAGGAGATACTCTAACAATTAGTAAATTATCTCAAGAAGGTATGCTCCAAAATACTACTTATAAAGTAGTAGGCTTAGCAAACTCCCCAATGTATTTAAGTAGACAAATGGGAATTGCCAGTATTGGAACTGGAGAATTAGCATCATTCATTTATATACCTAAAGAAAACTTTAATTCCGAATATTATACAGAAGTATATTTAACAGCGAAAGGCTCTTTAAAAGAAACAGCATATGAAAAAGGATATGAAGAGACTACTAATTTATTATTAGAAGAATTAGAAGAATTAAAGCCAATTAGAGAAACAAAAAGATATGAAGAGATTTTAGAAGAAGCAACCATTGAGATACGTAAAATTGAAGATGAAGCGAATGAAAAAATTAGTATTGCTGAAGAAGAATTACAAGAGGCTTTAGAGGAAATTAATAATGGAAGAACGGAAATCTATAATGCTAAAAATGAAATAATTACTAATGAAAATAAATTAAAAGAAGAAGAACAAAATGGATTAACAAAAATAAATAATGCCAGATTAACATGGGAAGAAAGTAATAAAGAATTAAAAAATACTTTGGCATCATTAGGTTTAACAGAAGAAACTTTAGAAACAGCCTTAAATACTGTAAAAAGTAATATTACGTCTATTAAAGAAATATTAAATACTCTACCTACAGATGATCCCAAATATGCTGAATATCAAAAAACATTAGAAGAACTGAATAATAAGAAAGATAATCTACAGACATTAGTTACAACTAGTGAGACTTTAAAGAATAGTAAAATAGAAATTGATAATAGCGAAAAAGAATTAGAAGAACAAATAAAGGCATCTCAAGACAAGTTAAATAAAGCAAAAGAAAAACTAGAAACTCAAGAGCAGAAAATAGAATCAGCATATGAAGAATATGTCGCAGGAGAAAATACACTCGAAGAACAAAAAAAAGAATTAGAAGCAAAAATTAATGAAGCTAAGTCTTCTTTAGCAAAAATAGAAAAGCCAGTTTGGTATTTATTAGATCGTACCGATAATAATGGTTATTCTAGTATTTGGGATGATGCCGCTAAAGTGGATGCTATTGCTGGAATATTTCCTATTTTCTTTATAATTGTCGTAGCTTTAATGTGTTTTAATACAATGAATCGAATGATAGAAGAAGAAAGAGGAGAGATAGGAGTTTTATCATCATTAGGATATGGAAGTTTTAATATTATTAATGGTTATTTATTCTATGTCTTTTTTGCCACAGTTATTGGTGTAACCATAGGATTATTAATAGGATATACTTTAATTCCGAATATAATTTACAGTATTTATAATGCTAATTATATTCTTCCATCATTAAATATCAATATGAAATTATTACCATTCTTTATTATCATATTAATAACGTTAGGACTAATGTCGTTAATAGCAATCATCTCATGTTTAAAAGAGTTAAAAAATGTTCCTGCAACTATTTTAAATCCAGCTACTCCAAAGTCTGGTAAAAAAGTCCTTTTAGAGCATATAAAATTTATTTGGAAAAGATTATCTTTTACAGGCAAAGTAACAGCTAGAAATATGTTTCGATATAAAAAAAGAATAGTAATGACGGTTTTAGGAGTAGTAGGATCAACTGCACTTTTATTAACAGGTTTTGGCTTAAGAGATAGCATAAGTGGCTTAGCAGATTTACAATATGGAAAAATTAATCATTATGATGCCTTATTAGTTTTCCAAAATTCCTTTAAAACCATTGAAGAAGAATGGAAAAGTAAATTAAAAGAAGATAACATTACAGAGTATTTACCAATTTATCAAGCCTCATTTACTTTTGAAGCAAAGGATTTAACTCATGATGTTTATTTAATTGCTCTAGAAAATAATACTGAACTAAATAACTTTATAACATTGAATAGTAAGGTAAATGAAAATTTTACTTTTCCAGAAGATGGTGTAATTATTAGTGAAAAAATGGCAGATTTATTAAATGTTAAAATAGGGGATTTTATCAAACTAAGAAACAGTAATAATGAATTAGTAGTTTTACCTGTATCTGAAATAGTAGAAAATTATACCTTACATTATGTTTATATGAACAAAGAAACATATGAAAAATATTTTGAAAAAGAGTTAGAATACAATATGATTATGACAAACTTAAATGAAGAAACAAGTCATGAAGATTTTGCTGAAAAATGGATAGATTCAGGATTAGTTAGTACCATTAATTTCACAGAAGACAATATTTTAGTATTTGATAATATGGTAAAAGGCTTAAATTTAATCATTGTCTTAATTATTGGGGCATCTTGTATGTTAGCATTTATTGTATTATATAATTTAACAACCATTAATATTGCGGAAAGAATAAGAGAAATATCAACATTAAAAGTTTTAGGATTTTATGATAAAGAAGTATCTAGCTATGTATATCGTGAAACGCTTTTCTTAACAATTATTGGTATTTTAATAGGTTTAGGAGCAGGAATATTCTTACATATGTATGTAATAAATGTCGCTGAAACAGATAATATATTATTCTTACACTCTATTAAATGGTATAGTTATATATTCTCTTTCCTAATAATTATTTTCTTTACAATATTAGTTCAAATAATAACAAATCAAAAATTAAAGAAGATAAATATGGTGGAATCATTAAAATCAGTAGAATAAAAATTGTTATAGAAATATAGCAATTTTTTTTAACAAGAAACATTCATTCATAAAATATTTGGATGTACCAAACTGGATTATCATTAAGATCTTTAAAAAGGCTGATGTTAATTTAATGGTTGATTATGATAAGCTTAAAAAAGGTTGAAATGTTCCAGCAATTAAGTTAAAATAAGACACAAATGAATCAAAAAATGAAACATAAAATTAAGAATGGGCATTTTCTGATAAGATAAAAGAAATATGTTATAATAATTAAAACAGATAGGGGAAATAAATATGATAGAATTAAAAATAGGCTATTTATTTGAGAAAGAATATATAAATTATGAAAATCAAAAACATGAAATATTTTATTTTAGAGATTATTGTGTTAGTATATCATTTATGAACTCCGAAGGAAATTATATGAACCATGTAATAACTGGAATATATAGTGGAATATATGCAAGTAGCGTAGATAAAAATAGAAATGAAAGTAATTTTGTTTTTATAAAAGATGATTTAATAGAAGCGATAAAGCTTAATAATAATAAAGTGAACTTTGATATAATACGAAGAAAAAGATTAGAAAACACAGCCAAATATTATTTAAGAGATAAAGAAGGAACGGGATTAGCAAAGCTACTAAATAAAGAATTACTAGCTTTATTGGAGAAAGAAGAGCAGAATAAATTAGATTTTACATTAGAAGAAAGAGAGAAAAATGCAGATATATTTTCAATGTATATGGCAATAAAAAGAACAATTATTTCTCAAGATGAACAAATTATGCAAATATTAACAGCTCTATTTAAAAATCAGAAAGTCATAAATTCAGATTTTGATATAGATATAATTGCTAAGTTAAAAGAAAGTATCCTAATATGCGGACCAACTGGAACAGGGAAAACAGAAATATTAAAAAGAATATCAAAACTATATAATATTCCAATAATAATAGAAGATGCAACCTCTCTTTCAGAAACTGGCTACCAAGGAAGAAAAGTAACGGATATGTTAGAAACACTATGTTTAGCAGCAAATGGAAGAATAGAAAAAGCAGAAAAAGGAATATTAGTAATAGATGAATTTGATAAGCTAGCTGAAAAAAATAACGGTAAAGAATCTCATGTTTCAAGGCTAGGGGTACAAAGATCTTTGTTAAAGTTATTAGATGGTTCTATATTTTACTTACCGAGTGGTACATTTAATACTTCAAAATTAACTATAGTGGGATTAGGAGCTTTTACTGGCATCACAGAAGAACAGGATTATAAACATCTTAAAATAGAACATTTTACTAATTATGGAATGTTAAATGAATTAATGGGTAGATTTTCTAAAATAATTGCAATGAATCCTTTAAAAAAAGAAGATATTATCAGAATATTAAAAGAATCAGATTTTAGTCCATTAAACACATATAGAAAATTATTTGAAATGTTAAACGTAGATTTTGGATTTAATAATGAATTTATAGAATATATTGCTGAATTATCTATATTAAAACAAAGTGGAGCAAGAAGTTTAAAAGCCGTTTTTGATGAATGTATTAGTAGTGCTTTATTTAGAATTTTTGCAGGAGAATATTCAAGAATAATTCTAATAAAACCGCAAACAGAAGAAGAAAAACCTTATATCTTAGTAAAATCAAAAAAGAAATAGTTAGTAATAGGTGATAAAAATGAGTTTAGAGGAAAAAATATTTAAGAAAGCCCAAATAAAAATAGATAAATTGATGTCTTATGGTTTTAAAGAAATTAATAATAGTTATATTTATTCAAAAAAAATTTTAAATAATACATTTAAAATCATAATAGAAATTGATTGTTATAATAATATAAAAGGGAAAATAATAGATGCTAATTTTGATGAAGAATATTTAAATTATCGTAATGAAAACTTAAATGGAGAGTTCATCAATAAAGTTCGTGAAGAATTTAAAAAAGTTTTATTTGATATTAAAGATAAATGTTGTACCATCTTGTATTTTGGATCAGAACAAACAAATAGAGTAGCTGATTTTATAATAAATTATTACCATACAATTCCAGAATTTCCTTGGGAAAAAGATCCCGATTATGGAGTATTTAGACACATTAATAATAAGAAGTGGTATGCTTTAATTATGAATTTAAAAAGAGGTAAAATAGAAAACAATGATAATATTGAAAAAGTAGAAGTGATTAATTTAAAATTAAGTGAAGAAAAAATAAGCCAATTACTAAATAAAAAAGGATTTTATAAAGCTTATCATATGAATAAGAAAAAATGGATTACAATAATCTTAGATAATACAATAGAAGATGAAGAAATAATAGCTTATATAAAGGAAAGCTATAATCTTACTTGTAATAAAAAATAAATATAAAGAGTAACTTAACTATTTAATATATAAATATTTAGTTATTAATTTTACATAATTTTCTCACATAATGATATAACTCACCATTTTGTGAATAAATAGCATTTGTATAAAAGTCAACAACCTTTTTTTCTTTTATAGCTAAAATATCTTTATGATTGGGATCTTGGTATACAAAGATTGTTGTTCCACCATGTTCTTTAATGTATTTCATTGCATAATAATCTGTAAGTCCATCCCCTATATATATTACATTAGAACAATCATTATCTTTATTTCCAATTGTTTTTAATATTTCTTCTATAGCAATGACTTTATTTTTATCACTCATTAAAAATTTTATTCCTATGGCTTCATGGTTTAAATTATAATTAAATATCGTTGCATAAATCTTTTTAAAATAGGATGAAACAGAGACTTTTTCTAAAAACACCTTAATTCCAGAACTTAACAAATAATTTGAAACATGATTTTGACAAAGCATATCTAAAAAGTCAGTTACTCCTTCATTATAATCAACATTATTATAACCTAAACAAAAAGTTTCATCTTTTAAATCAAAATTTGCACTTTTTATAATTTCAAAATAAGTTTCATACATAGCTTCATATAAATCTATATTTTTATCTTTTGATTTTTGCTTTGATAATTCTAAAAATTTTGGATTATGTGCTCCACCTTTCATTCCACTTTTTTCTAAAATTTCAAATTTAGGTAAAGAGTATGGAGTTAATGTTCCATCGAAATCATAAATAATTACATTTTTCATTTAAATTCTCGTATAATCAATCTTATATAAATATTAATATATTTGATTTTTCCCTTTCTATTTATATTTTTTGATGTATTATAATTCTTAGAAGTATTGTAGATTCGTATCTATTTTACCAAAACCATTTTATAAACTGGTTCAAAGAACTTAAGAACATAGATTTAATAAAAACACGTTAGTTTTTACTATTGCTAGTTATCTCTTATCCATTCAATACATTCCAAATTATTATTTATTATACCATATTTATATTTTAAAGTCATTATGTACGTCAACCATTAATTAAAAATCGAAGTAAATTTGAATTTTTATTAAACGGCGAGTTAAATAAATCTTTTCCAGAGTTAAAACCTTTATTTAACAATAGAATTTCGACTACTTTCTTATTTGCTTTTTAGATAAATATAAGAACCAGGACAATGATTTTTCTAAAGTTTCACTTGTATGAAATTTTATTATTATATGCTTCTTTTCCATATTAAATTTTTTAGAAAACTATTGACTTTTAACAATTATTATAATAATTCAATCTAATAATTTTCTTTAGACACATTCAATTGCAACATAAATCATATTTTTAATATCTTTCAAAACCATCTTTGGTATTCTGTATAATTTCAATATTATTGTCATATATAAACTCTATCTTTTTTTTAGTACTTTATAAAAAAGTAAATCTTTTGCTTTTAATTGAAACACCTTAAGCTATCCTTTTCTTTCCTTAAATATCAAAAATCAACTTTTTTTAAAATCGATACTATATATTTTAATCTAAAAAAGTTAAAATAAATTGACCGATAGTGCTGTTTAGGAACTTACCAAAACCATTTAACAAAGACAATTAATATTACATACTTATAGTACTTTTATTGTTATTTGAAAATAGTTTTTATATGAAAAAAATGATATAATTATCTAAACGACAAATAGTAATTTGAAAGCGAGATGATACTTTGGAATTGGAATTTAAAGAATTGGCAGAAAAAGATTACAAGAAAGTAATTCAATATGCAATTAAAGGAATGCACTTTAATTTTTATGTTGATAATAAAACAATATTAAATTTTTATGGTAGATACTTTTGGTATTTGGAACTATTAAATGCAACACAAGTTTTAGCATTATATTATGGTGAAGAACTAGCAGGAGTTCTAATAGCAGAGATATATGATGAACCTAAATGTCATAAATCATTTTCAAAGTCTATATATGTTAAGTTTGTTGAGTTTATTCAAAAATATTTCTTCAAAGATAGTGTTGGTATTTATGATGAAGTTAATCAAAAATTACTAAAAGAATATCAAAAAAATAATAAACCAAATGGAGAAATCAGATTTTTAGCAGCTAATCCTGATTTAAAAGTAAAAGGTATAGGAACAAAGTTGTTAAATGAATTAGAAAAAAGAGAAAAAGGAAAAGAAATTTACTTATTTACTGATGATCAATGTACTTATCAATTCTATGAAAACAGAGGATTTGATAAAGTTGGAGAAGAAGATATTATCCTTAAACTAGAAAAAGAGGTTCCTTTAAAATGTTTATTATATAGGAAGAAATTATAAATCAAAATTACGATTTATGGAGGGACTATGAAATACAGTAATAAATTAGAATTGATAGAAGCAATTAGAAATAATGCTGATTTGTTTATTAAAGAATATTCGAATATAAATGAATCATCTATAAATGTAGTTGACGGGAAAATTGAATATACTCCTTTTCAAATGTTATCCTTTTGTATTGGTTGGATGGATTTAGTTTTAGCTTGGGAAAATGAAGAACAAAAAGCCATTCAGAAAACACCACTTGCTACTGAATGGAAATGGAATAATTTAGATTGGTTATATCAAAGTTTTTATGATAAACATAATGATTATTCTTTAAAAGAATTAATTGATACTTTTAATCAAAAAGTTGATAATATTATCCAACTAGTAACTAATTTATCTGATACAGAATTATTGGAAATCGGAAAAAGAAATTGGGCAAAAACAAACGGTAAGGAGTTTAGTGTATGTAGATTAATACATCTAAATACTATTGCTAATTTCAAAAATTTTAGAGGTAAAATAAAAAAATGGAAAAGGACTAATAAATAAATTACCCTTTGAAAGTGAGGTAAAATATGAAAATAATTGAGGCCAAAGATAGAACACCACAACTTATAGATAAATTATTAACGGTGTGGGAAAATTCTGTAAGAGCAACACATAAATTTCTATCAAATGAAGAAATTTTAGAAATTAAAAAATATGTACCAGAAGCATTAAACAATATCTCCCATTTAATTATTGAAACTGATAAAGAGGGAACACCTATTGCATTTATGGGAATTGAAAATAATAAACTTGAAATGCTATTTATTATTTCTGAATGTAGAGGCAAGGGTATTGGCAAAAAAATGCTTTTATACGGAATAGAAAATTATGGAATTAATGATCTTGCAGTAAATGAAGATAATCCACAAGCAAAGTGCTTTTATGAACACATAGGTTTTAAAGTTTATCAAAGAAACGAGTTAGATGATCAAGGTAAACCCTACCCAGTTTTATATATGAAATTAGAAAAATAAGTTCAATATATAAGGAAGATGTAAAAATTATGAATAAAGAAATATTATTATCTAATATAGATAAAATTCATACTACCAAAATGGGTATGGATAGGATTAAGAAAAATCTTAAATTAAATACTAATGATATAATTGAATACTGTAAAAATAAAATCTTAGATAAAAACTGTAATATTTATAAACAAGGAAAGAATTGGTATTGTGAAATTAATAATATAAGGATAACTATTAACGCATATAGCTACACAATTATAACTTCACATACTATTCATTAAATTTACAATTGATTGCAATGTTAAAATACATTGCTTGTAGCAACGATATATTTATAATAAACTTAACTTGAAAGGAGAAAATGTTATATGTTAAAAGATAATTTAAAAGCATTAAGAAAACAAAAAGGACTTTCCCAAGAAGAGTTAAGTATTAAATTAAATGTTGTTAGACAAACAATTTCAAAATGGGAGTCAGGCTTATCTGTTCCAGATGCGGAAATGTTAATAACTATATCAACAATTTTTGAAACACCGGTTAGTGAAATTCTAGGTGAGAACATCAAGGAAAAAGAAAAAAATGACTTACAAGTAATATCCGAAAAATTAGAAGTTATAAATGAACAATTATCAATGAAACGAAAACAAAAGAGAAAACTAATGATTAATACATTAATAATTGCTGATGTATTTTTAATATTATTATTTATTTTATTCATAATATTAAATAGTCCATATCAATCATGGGATTACAATGATGCTGAATGGACTGTTATTGGAACGATATGGCATTCATTTGAATGGATATTCTTTAGATTTGCCCCAATTATAGTTATAACAATAACTATAATATTAGGAATAATATTTGTAAAAAGAAATAAATAACAAACTATATTTTATCGATTAGACCAACTGCTACAATTGGTCTTTTTCATTAATAAATAAAAATGTATACTGTAACTTAATTTATTTAAATAATCAAGAAAAACATTAGATAATAACGATAAAAATCAATCATTTCGATTGATTTCTATATATTAAAATTCGAATAGTTCGAGGCTATTTCCCTCTGGTGCGAGAAAGTAGCCTATTTAAAACCTTTAAGATTAAAATAGGTCGATAAATCTCAAATCTAATAATATTTTAACATACTTTAAATTTTTATGACATATCTTTCCCCACAAAGACATTATAAATTTCATTGTATCTATAACCTAACTTAGCATAATTAGAATCTGGTTCTAAAATATTTAATTCTACTAATTTGTCTATTAATATAGACACAGTATTTCTAGAAACTGATGACTCTTCTACGATTTCTTTTTTTGTAAAAACAATTTGTCTCATAATGGCAGGCATAATCCGATATACAGCATTACTTTTTAATATTTTAATTTTTTCCATATCTTTATTATAAATTTGGTTAATTCTATTTATTTTTGCAATATAATTATTGCATTGATCAATTATACATTGCAAAAAAAACTTTATAAATCCCAACATATTGCCTTTTCTACTTTCGTTTAAAAGTTTATAATAAGTAGGCTTATATAATTCAATTACTTCTGATAAAAATAAAATTGGTTCTTCTTCGGTTAAAAGAGCTAATTGAACAGGAATGAGTGCTCTACCAAGTCTACCATTACCATCACAGTAAGCATGTATAGTTTCAAATTGTGAATGAGATATTGCCAAATTGATAAATATAGGATCAACATAAGCATCATTCATATATTCAAATAAATTGTTTAACAAAATTGGAACTTCTTCTGGTATAGGCGGAATAAATGTTGCTTCTTCAATCGTACAGCCTTTTGGGCCAATCCAATTTTGAGTAGTTCTAATATGCCCGGGATCTTTTTCATTTCCACGAACACTATTTAATAATATCTTATGAATATCATTAATGAATTTAATATCAATTTTATGATTATCTTTTAAATGCATTTTGGCAAAATCAATTACCTTTTTTAAGTTTTGTATTTCTAAATTATCATCTGTTTTAGGCATATATTTTAAATAATACATATCATCTTGTGAAATTTGAGTACCCTCTATTTGTGTTGATTTTAAACTTTCACTTAAAATAATAGAGTCTAAAAAAAATCTTGAATCAAATTGACTGTTTTTTAAATTTGATTTGTATTCTCCAAATTTTAAATTAGCTTCTGAAATCAAATTCATTAACTCTTTATCTAGTTTATATTCAAGTGGTAATTTTTTAACTTTTATAGGATCCATTTTCTCACCTCCTTAATATATTACTATATTCAGTCTAGAAAGTAAAGAAAAACGCACAATATCTATGAAATAATGTGCATTTTTATAAAAAAAATATGCTTTTTGCACAATTATTGTGCAATAATAACTCAAAATTTTGAGTAAAATTCAATTTGGTGCGAGAGAGTAGCCTATTTAGAACCTTTAAGATTAAAATAGGTCGATAAATCTCAAATCTAATAATATTTTAACACAAAATTATGATGTAGTGTAAAAAATAATAAAATTTTTTAAAGTTTAAACATTTGGCTTTAAAAAAAAAAAAAAATATGATATATTAATATTGTAAAACTAATGATCATAGAGTATAATATATTTCTAACTTAAAAGAAAGGAGTTTTTGCTATGAATGAAGTTGATAGAAACTATAAATGGTTTAAAGCCAATTTAAAGGAATTGTTAAAAAAATATAAAGGACAATATATAGTAATAGCTAATCAAGAGGTAATATTTGCCAGCAAAGAAGAACAAAAGGCAATTACTTATGCCTCTGAATTAGAAATGGGAACGTTTATTATACAGAAATGTGAAAAAGAAGATCAAAATAGTATTCAGGTTTTTCACACGAGGGCAATTTTTTAAATGGATAAATCGAAAAAAGAAATTAGGCATGCTTTTACAGTTCCTTATGAAAAAATTACTCCAGTACTTTTAACAAAAGTTTCATTTTCTTCTTCTTTTAAGAATGCAAATGCTATAGAAGTAACAGGAATAGGAATTTGGGATACTGGAGCGACAACAAGCGCAATAAGTTCAAATATAGCAAAAAAATGCAATTTAATTCCAATTTCAAAAGCTGAAGTTCACACTGCTGGTGGTTTAGTATCCCAAAATGTATATTTGGTAGATATACTTGTCCCCAATGGTGTAGTTATTAACTCTGTGAAAGTTACAGAAATACCAGAAATACATGGTGCTGATGCTCTTATTGGAATGGACGTTATTCAATTAGGCGATTTTGCAATTTCAAATACAGATGGTAAAACAACCTTTACCTTTAGAATTCCATCATGTAAAAAATATGATTTTGTAGAAGATATTGACAATTATAATAGGCAAATTGCTAAAAAAAATCACCAATTACATTTATATGAAGAAAAGAAAAATGGCAAAAAGAAATGTCCGTGTGGAAGCGGTAGACCATATCGGTATTGTTGCGGAAAAAAAGAAACGCAAAAAAGTTAACGACACAAATTAATAAAGATTTAATAAGCAATTTATTAAGTAGATTATAAATTATTTTCCTGTTTTTAAGATTAGAGTTAACTTTTTTCAAATTCTATTTCTTGCCAAAAGTAATAATAACTTGAAACTTAGTATTTGATATATCTTCGTTATAATTATCACCATAAATTTTTTTATAATGATATTCACATATATCATTATTTTTTTGCATTATTTCCTTATCTATATCAAGGTTAGATACTTCTTGATAATAACTTTCGTACAACACAAAACTTTTTAATTCATCAAAATTTAATTCTGTAATTACAATATTGTCTGTTATTTCTTCAGGAGTAATCTCACTTATTTGTAATTTATTATTTTTATTTTTGATTCTAACTACTTTTGGCTTTTGATCCATTCCTATAATTAATTCTTCATTTTCTTTTAATGATAAATATTTTGTCATTTCCACGCCTTCTTTCTAATTATTAATTATAACACAAAATAGCAGAAAATATAACTGTAAATAGCAATATTGATGTTTTTTCTTCGCCTAATGCGATAATTAGCCTAGGTGAAGTATATGATAGATTTTTCAAGATTAAAAGATATTAGAGAAGATAATGACATTAGCCAAGAGAAAATGGCAAATATTCTAAAAGTAAATCGTTCTACATATTCATTATGGGAATTAGGAATTAACATTATTCCACTTAAAAACTTATGTGATTATGCAGATTATTTTAAATATAGTATAGATTATGTTCTTGGTTTAACAAATGAACGTAACACAAAAATAAATAAAGGATTGAACCTAGAAAGATTAGGTAATAATATGAAAGCAGTTAGACTAAAACATAATTTGTCTCAAGAAAATATTGCTGACTTGTTAGGTGTATCACAAGCATGTATTGTTAGATACGAAAAAGGTCTTATATGTATTTCTACTTCCAATCTATATAAATTTTGTAAAGAGTTTCATATTTCAATGAGTGCTGTTTGTGGGAAAAGTAAAAAATAAAATTATATAAAAAAGTAATACAAATTAAATCAGTATTTACCTAGCTTTTTTTAAAAAAGGTAATATACTTTGTATATAATTATATCTATTTTTGCAAGTGCAAAAATAAAATGGCACCAGTAAAATAAAAGAAAAAGTCTTATAAAATAAGGGTTGGTTCTTTTAACTGGTGCAAACATCATATCCTGTTTAATTTTTAAAGTTGTAAAAATGAGAAAAAAAGAAAAATTTAGGAGAGTTAGTTTGATAGTTTAAGATACATATTAGAATTTTGATGAGGTAATAGTTTTGTATTTTCATTTAATTTCTTTTTGTTATAGGATAAATTTATTTTATGAGGGAGTGTATAAAATAAATCTTCTAAATCATTTAATTTTGTTTCATTAATATTGATTGCACTAATCATTCCTATATTAATTTTACCTTCTTTTTTCTTATTTTTTTCTAAGGGGAATATTCTTACTATTTCGCTATTATCTAGTTTTTCACCAGATAAAATTTTTGTATCAAAATCATATTGCCCCTCATAATAATAAACTTGATAAAACTCACTTAATCTGATAATGTGTTCTTTCACTTTTTCAGCAGGTAAATAATTAGAATATCGAACAAAGCCTTCACCATTTTCATCTATTCTATATAGTGTTTTATCGATATAACCTTCATTAAAAAGGTCATTAAAATTTTTAAAGAAAGTACTTCTAAAATTAACATTGGTTACTATATACTCTCCATTTGGTACTTCCATAAGAGAAATATCTTCAATATAATTCATAATAAGATTTGCTTTTTCTTCTCTCGTTAAATCTTTCCAAGTAATCACAATTTGTTTGTAAAGATTAGGTAATTTAATTTTATTAATAAAATCAATATCTCGTTTAATTAAAATATCTTCTTTAGTAAATCTTAATTCTTCAAGTTGGTCAGTTTCTAAAATCTTTTGTTCTAAAGTTCTTATATTGTTATCTATAATTTCACTTTCTTTTTTATATTCTTCTAAAGTAAATGCTTCATTAATATAAGCATTTCTAATTCTTTCCTTTTTTAATTCTAGTACTTTTAATTCTTTTGATAATTCTTCTTTAGGATTATCTAATTTAGCTTTTAACATAGGTAAGAAAAAACTTCCAACGACAGAATCATACTCTAATATCTCACTTAATAAGTTTAGAATTGCTTTTTCTATCGGTTCTTCTTTAATAAAGTTCTTACAATTATTACAACTATAATAGTAGTATACTGTATCATTTTTCTTTTTATAGGTGGCTCTACCACCCATAATTCTGCTACATTTAGGACATCTTAATTTTTGTAAAAAAAGATAAGTATTATATCGCATGTAACTTCTGGAATTTTTCTTCTTTTGAACTTGACAACTTTCCCATAATTCTTTACTAATTAAAGGTTCTACGACGTTTTCATAATAGGTTGGGTGAGCAGTTCTTTTTCCATGAATAAAATCTCCTTTATAAACAGGATTTTCTATAATTTTTAATATAGTACTATCTTTCCATTTTTTATTACAAACATTTTCTTTATTAAAAATATTAGCTATTTTTTGATAACTATTTCCTTTAAAGTATAAATCATATATTCTGATAACAATATCTTTTGTAAGAGGATTAGGAACTAACTTTTTATTATTTCTTTTATATCCTAAAGGAGTATGAGAGGGGATATTACCACTTTTAATCGCTCCCACAAGTCCTACTTTAGTTCTTTCACTTGTTCTCTCTATTTCATTTTGGCTTACGCTCATAAGAAGTCTTGAAACTAATTTACCGTTTGCATTGGTTGTATTAATTTCATCATTAGCACAATCTAAATAAGCATGATTTTCTTCTAAAAATTTCATAATATTTTCCCAATCATAAACACTTCTCGTTAATCTATCTAGTTTTAATGTAACAATGGTATTTATTTTCTTATTTCTGATATCCTCTAACATTCGGTCAAATTCTGATCTATAATTTCCATTTTTAGCACTAATTCCAGCATCTTCATAATAATCATTTCATAACCTTTATATTTACACATAGCCTCTAATCTCTCTTTTTGTTCTGGTAAACTAAAACCTTCCCGAGCTTGATCTTCCGTGCTTACACGAGTATATATTCCACAAATTTTCTTTTCTTCATTCATTCATCACATCATCCTTTCTATCCATTTAAAGTATAAAAAAATAACACAAGACAAATAGTTTGTGTTATCTAAATAAGTGGAAATCATTATATTTTTTCCTAGCATACTTATTTTAACAAAACATCTAGTTTTGTCTATGGGTAAAGTTATGATAATTTTTCTTTCCTAATTTTTAGAAAAAATCCAGGTAAAATGGGAGATAAGGAATTGATGTGCATGTTTTTTTATAGTGTTTTAATAAAATTTTCTAATTCTTTTAATGGAATACTTTTACTTAAATTTTCAATATAAAGATTACTCTCATAATTAAAGGCAAGTAAAGTAATATTTTTGATGATAATTCTATGAGGTTCTACATAAATTAAGTTAGTTTGTTCTAACTTTCTAATACTTCCATTTTGGATAATGGGAGTAATATTACAGAAACTACATATAAATTCTAACTTCTTTTTAAGAGCTGCTTCCATTTCAATTTCTTGTTTTACAACCTTTAACATGAAAATCTTCTCACTTTCTAACACAAAAAAATCAATTCCCTATAGAATTGACATTTATCGAAAGCTCTTCCTTTTCGGTTCGAGCAGATTTCCCTCTGGTGCCTGTGGTCGGACTCGAACCGACACGATATTGCTACCACTGGATTTTGAGTCCAGCGCGTCTACCAATTCCGCCACACAGGCAAGTACAAAATAATTATAGCATAAAATGTTTAATTGTACTAGCAAAAATCATCTTTTTTAGGATATAATAATAAAGTGATGATTATGATAATAGTTTTTATAAGTATATTTATAATATTCTTAATATGGTCTAGTTTAATGCTAAAAGGTAGATTAAATAATTTAGATCAAAGAATATATCAAAAAATAAAAATAAATGGATTAAAAACTTCTTTTTGGAAAATAGTAACCTTTCTAGGAAGTGCCAAATTTATTATTCTTTTGTGTTTCCTATTTTTATTAATTTTAAAAAATAAGAAAATATCAATAATTATAATAATAAATATGTTAATTATGTGGGGATTAATAGGTATATTAAAGAACACTTTTAAAAGATCAAGGCCAAATATAAATAGATTAGTAGAAGAAAAGGGATATAGTTATCCATCCGGACACACTATGACATCTACCATCTTTTATGGATTTATGATATTTTTAATTGTCATTAGTAATATAATATTACCACTTAAAATAATAATTATTTTTTTACTGATATTGTTAATATTAATAGTGGGATATTCTAGAATATATTTAGGAGTTCACTATTTTAGTGATGTAATAGGAGCTATCCTATTTGGTAGTACATATTTATTATTGTACATTTTCTTTACTTATTTTATTTTAAAAATTATATAAATTTTCTAATTTTAGTAGGATATGATATAATTAATTTACAAAAGGAGATGTAATTTTGAAAAAAAAGAAAGAAAAAATTATGCCATTTTTTAAATTTTTAGCCGTGGCAATGGCTATTATTACAATCGTTACGTTATGTTTATTTAAATTTATAGATATTTTGCCAGGAGAATACTTTTTAGTATTATGTGTATTATTAATTTTATTAGATGTAATATTCACCTGTTTGATATTAGTAAGAAAAGGAGTAAAGCGAAGGGCAATAGGAACAGTATTTTCTATTCTTTACATAATTGGGTTAGTGTTAGCAATTGTTTATGAATTAAATACGATAGGATTCTTAAAAAAATTAGGCTTTACAGATTATAAAACAGAAAACTATAGTGTATTAGCCTTAAAAGAAAGTGGATATGAGAAATTAACTGATTTAGAAGATTTAAGTATTGGAAGTTTAGAATTTACAACTGATGGATTAAAAGAATCTAAAGAAAAGATTGAAAAAAATATTGATGTAGATTTTGTTACAACAGATAACATTACAACCCTAAAAGATTCATTCCTTGAGGAAGAATATGAGGGAATGTTAATTGAAAACTCAATGCTTGCCATGATTAATGAAAGTGATGCTGATTTTCAAGATCAATATAAAGTGATTTATGATTTTTCAATAGATGTTGAAACAGAGGATATTGCTCATGAAGTAGATATTACAAAAGATTCATTTAATATATATATATCTGGAATTGATACATATGGATCTGTAAGCAGTGTTTCTCGAAGTGATGTAAACATGATAATTACTGTAAATCCAAATACTCATAAAGTATTAATAACTTCTATTCCTAGAGATTATTATGTAACACTAGCAGGAAAAAATGCAAAAGATAAATTAACTCATGCTGGAATCTATGGAATTGAAACCAGTGTTGCAACTCTAGAAGATTTGTTAGATATCAAGATTAATTACTATGTTAAAGTAAATTTCACTTCTTTAATTGATATTGTGAATGCTTTAGGAGGAGTTAATGTTTATTCAAAATATAGTTTTACCAGTCAAGATGGGTATTATTACAAAGAGGGATATAACGCTGTTGATGGTAAAAAAGCATTATCATTTGTAAGAGAGAGAAAATCATTTAATGAAGGAGATAGAACAAGAGTAGAAAATCAAGCTGCAATGATTGAAGCTTTAATTAATAAAGCTATTAGTCCTTCTATTATTACTAAATATACAAGCTTATTAAATGCTCTAGATGGTTCATTTGTAACAAATTTAGACTTTAATGATATTACAGAATTTATTAAGATGCAAATTGCTGATATGCCAAATTGGGAAATAGAAAATATAAGTTTAAATGGTACTGATGGATATAATTATACGTACTCATATGGAGGAACAAAACTATATGTTATGGTCCCTGATAATGAAACAGTAATAAACGCTAGTAATAAAATTAATACCACATTAAAAGGGGAGTAACAACTCCTCTTTTAATAATTATATAAACGATATAAAGATATAGATGGTTTATTAAATAATCTAAAACTAAAGTTTTGGGTACCAATTCCATTAGAAATATAAAGCTGTTGCCCATCAACAGAATAGTATTCATTAATATAAGTTTCAGCTCCCTTATTTTTAATAATACCACCAATAAATGGTATTTTTATTTGTCCACCCAGAGAATGGCCAGCTAAAACAATATTACTTTCACTAATTTCTTTTATAGAATCTGGTTGATGAACAAAAGTTATAGTAAAGTATGAATTATCATATAAAGAATTAATATTATTAGTGTTAGTAAGACCAACAAAATTAATAGGAGTACTATTATTATCATATACCAATTTAGAAGAATTATCTAACAAAATAAAATCACTTTCATTTAAGATGGATTGATAAGTTTCTAAATATTTTTTATCATAATCACCTATTATAGCGAATTTAAAAAGTCGCGCTTCTAAATCTTTTAAATATTGAATCATTAATTCTGCATCTTTATCACTAATAGAAGCAGAATCAAACAAATCACCTGTAAAAACTATAATATCAGGATATAAAGAATTAATTTGTTCAATCACATTTTTTAAATCTTTTTTAGAAGTAGTTCTTCCATAATGAACATCTGAAAATTGCACTATTTTTAACCCGTTATAATCAGAATCTAATTCTTCATCTACAATGGGTGTTTCTTTTATAATAAGGCCTTTAGTATTAATGTAACGAGCATATAAAAATAATAATAAGATAAAAATAAATAGAAAAAATAAAACTTTAACAGCTCTACGAGGTTTTATTTGTGTTTTCTTATCCATTAAAACCACCCAAATAATAAAAGTATCAGAACACACACACCATTATGAAACATATGAGCTAAATAAGAAGTATAAATATTATCAGTTTCATAAAAAGCTTTAGCAAAAAAGAAACCTAAAGAACTATATGGAATTAAAAATAATAGCTCTCTAAAATCAAAGGAAATAAAGAAACTTTGAATATGAGCAGTACCAAAAAGTAGAGCAGTTACAATTGCAAAAGTATACCATTTAGAAAAGGCCTTTTTAAAGCTAGCTCGAAAAGTAATTTCTTCTATAAGAGGACCTAAAAAAACCATTGAAATAATACTGCTAATAGGATAAGCTCCAAGTAAAGTACGATTAGCTTCTTCATTAGAAGCAACACCACCCACAAAACTAGAAATTAAAATATTAGCTATAAACATAACACCTAATCCAATTATCCAATTTTTAAATGCAATATACAAATAATCTTTTTTAAAATTTTTAAAATCTTGAATAAGACGTTTATGATAAATGAGTCCTAAGACAAGTAGCATAATAACATAAACTAAAAGTTGAAAAATAGTTGCAATTATAAAATTATCATGATAATAAAAATCTTGAAAAAAATAAGAACACAAAAGAGAAATAATAAAATAAAGTAATATTGTTCCGAGTCCTTTTAAAAATTCTAATATCTTAATTTGTAATTGTTGCATATAATCAATCCTTCTTAAAATAAATATATCACAAAATTTACAAACAATACAACAATTTTAAATAGATTTGACAAAATATAAATGTCGATATTGATATTTTACCAAAAATTAGTTATAATAATAAAAGAAAAGTAAAAGGAGGATTTATATATGAAGGAAGCAACTGGAGAATTAAACATGACAGTCGTTACGGTAGTTGCAATTGCAGCCGTAGCTGCATTCTTTTATGCGTTTGTTTGGCCAGGAATTCAAAGATCAATAGAGGCAAGTACTTATTGTTCAATGGCAACAGGATGTGATGATAATTATCAAAATTGTCATTATACAGATGAAGAAGGAGAAGAACATGATGATTTAGATTGCTCAAGTTATTATAAAGATTTATTAAAAAATGATAATTAATAATATTTAAAAACGGAGGTAATAAGAAATGAAAGAGGCAACAGGTGAACTTAATTTAACCGTAATTGTTGTAATTATAGTGGCTTTGCTGTCTCTTTTTTTCTTTTCTATTCTTTGGCCATCTATTCAGAGCAATTTTTCAAAAAATACAAAATGTGATGAAGCCATATGCTTAAAAGAAAATGTAAGTGCTGATGGTAAAGAAGTAAGATGTACATATCGTAATAAGAATGGAGAAGAAGAAGATATTACATGCGCTTGGAAAGGTTAATTAAGGTGGTAAAATGAAAGAAGCATTTGGTGGCTTTTCTTTATTTAACATTGTAATAGTATTTGTTTTGCTGTTTGCGGGATATATCAGTATGTCAATTAATTATTCTAAGGCATATAATGTTAAAAATGAAATTTTAAATATTATTAAAAACCAAGGAGGAGTGTGTACTTCACAAACTCCAGACGCTTTTAAATGCTTTAATTTTTCAGAACAAATAAGTGATTATTTTAAAGAGGCAAATTATCGTAGTACAGGAGTTTGTAATAGTGATGATGAAACTGGATGGGTAGGATATAATAGAGAAGGATTACTAGATAATCAAAATCCTGCATTCTGTGTAAAAGCAATTAGAGCAAACTCCAATTCAGAACTTCCAAACGCCTTATACTATCAAGTAAAAGTTTTCTATCAATTAGATTTACCTGTTATAAGAAATTTATTTGAGTTTAGCATATATGGTGAAACAGCAAGAATTTATGAACCAAATGAATGTGATGTAGATAAGGGTGGAGATCCTAATAGCTACCCATGGTGTAGTGGGGTGTAATGATGAGACAAACAATTGGTGGAACTTGGTTATTGCAATTAATGATTTTGTTTATTTTACTATTTGTGGGATTTATTGTATTAACCTTAAATTATTCCCGAACAGTTAAAATAAAAAATGAATTAATAAATATGTTTGAAAAATATGAAGGGTTAAATGATGCCTCTATTGAATTAGTAAATAATTATTTATTATATACTGGATATGATGTTGAAGGTGTATGTGTACCAAATGGCGACTCTGAAACGGGAGTATATGGTGCATTAGACTTAAATAGTACTAAATTAGAACCAGCTCGTGAAGGAGAAAAATATTATTATTGTGTAAAAAAATATAAAGGAGCTAATACAACAAATTATTATCAAATTACAATTTTTTATAAATTTAATTTACCAATAATAGGGGATACATCAAGCTTTACAATTAAAGGAACAACAAGCAATTTTCAAGCGCAAGATGATAAACAATATGAAAATGTAATTGGAGATTAGAAAGAGGGAATAACATGAATGTTATTGTATCAAATAAATATCAAAATATGTTAGCAACACTAGACATTGATGTAATAAAAAGTATTAATGGGGAATATGAAATAGAAGAATTAGCCAACATATTCACAAATTTTTATTTTAATAAAATGATCATTGATATTACTGCGATTAAAGGTTATCAAAATATTAAAACGATTCAAAAATTATCAGTAAATTTTGATCCTAGCAAATTAATTTTATTACTAGATGATTCAGCTATGGTAAATAGCGGAGGCTACTTATCAGGATTAGTATCAATGGGGATTTACAATTTTACTCGTAATATTAATGCTGTAAAGTTTTTAATTGATAATCCAAACTCCTACAAAGATGTAGCTCAGTACCACAATTTAAATGGAAATGCAAATAATGAAGTATTAGAATATGATACATTTACCGGAACGGGAAGTGGAGGATTAAGAATAGTAGGCTTTAAAAATGTTACAGCTCATGCAGGAGCTACCACTCTTATATATATGTTAAAAAGACATTTAGAAGTTGCTTATAATGTTGTAGCAATAGAAGTAGATAAAGAAGACTTCAAGTATTTTAATGATAAAAGCTTAAAATCAACAACATCTTTAGATTTAGCTTTTAATATCGCTAATAATCCAGAAGCTGAGGTAATATTAGTAGATTTAAATGATTCTACTCAAGGAAATTTATGTAATGATATTATATATTTAATCGAACCAGGCTTAATTAAATTAAATAAACTAATTCGTCAAGATCGAGATGCCTTTGAAAAATTAAAAGATAAAAAAATAGTATTAAATAAAAGTGTTTTAACCAATAAAGATATCAATGATTTTGAACGTGAAGCAAACAGTAAAGTATTTTTTAATTTACCATATTTAGATGATAAAAAAGAACACGAACAAACATTGGATGATTTTTTAGTAGCCTTAGGCTTTTCGAGATTAAATAGCAGTAGTTCAGGGAAAGCCAAATTATTTAATATATTTAAATAGTTACTTAATAAAAAGTAACTTTTTTGTTTTAAAAAAAGGTTTTTGCTGATATAATATTAAATAAGTGAGGAATTCTATGAAAAAACTAAGTATCATTATCTTAACTGTTATTATAGCCGGTATAGCAGTTCTTACAATTTATACATTAACCCATCAAGATATTAAAGGCGCACAAGAAATAATAAAAACCAAAAGTATTGAAAAAGCATCTACTAATATGACTGAAAACGAATTAAGTGAAATATATAATATTCAATTAAATGGAAAAAGACATAAGCTAAAAAGCAATTATCGAGTAACTTTTGAAAAAAAATATGCCAAAATCGACTTGACACTTTATTTAGATGGACGTGAAATTTTATCTATGGAAGTTGATGATAAATTTGAAGCAGATACAATAGATGAGATATTTGAAAATCAAAATGAAAATATTAAAATAGATAAAGAAAACATAAAGATAATGAAAGATAAAGAAACAGATTATTTATTAATAAGTGTCTATTCAGATATTAAAGGAGAAAAAGAAGAATATTTTGTTTGGAATGATAAAGGGAAAATGCTTTTAGAAAATATTTTAATATATGATGAATCAAAAGAATATCAAAGCATAGATGAGGAAGAACTAACTATTTTTTATGATAAAAATACTCAAATACTTGCAAAATTTGAAGATAATAGTATTTATGCTTTAGAAGAAAAAGAAACAGAAGAAAATTTATTATTAGAAGAATATCGCTATACGATAAACAAAGGAAATGTTGAAAAAGAATTATTAAACACTTATGAAATAAAGTTAAAAAAGCAAAAATAAAAAAAGCCCATAAGAGCTTTATAAACAACAAAAACATTTATTGTTTGAATTAGTAGAATTTGATATTAGTTAAGTAAAGGAAGTATATCAAAGAATGGAAAAGAATATTCAAACAAACTAAATGTTCGAGAATGTATACTACAACAAAAATAACGCTTTGTCAAGAAAAAATTAACATTTTTATGAAAAATATACTTGTAATAATTCTATCAATATGCTATATTATAAATGTAAGTATTATTCACTTGGTGGATAACGCCTGCATTATTTGCAAGCGCTATGCCTTTTGGCTAGCGCCTTTTTTATATTCATCTCTAATAATAGAAAGAAGTATAATTATTATAATAAGCAATAATTTTGTATCACTCATTTACATCACCTAGCTTTCATTTAACCCCCCCTGAAAAAATTCAGTAGTTTAAACTACTAACAAAATGAAGCAGGCACTACCACCAGTAAATAACAGGTATTTATTATGAAGTAAAACACTAAAAAATTAAGAAAAAATGTCCGACAAAATTCGACGCTTTTTATTTCTATGACTAAAATAAAAAATATTTATTTAAGGTATTTAGGCTTGTCTATTTTACCCAAAAGATAATCAGCAGAAATGTGGCATTTTTTGCAAATAGCATATAGAAAAGGGCTAAATATCAAGAGAATATTTAACTCTTTTTTAGATTAACAAGAATACCTAAAAACATAAAATAAACAATAATATTAGTACCACCGTAACTAACAAAAGGAAGAGGAAGTCCAATAATGGGAAGAATTCCTAAATTCATTCCAATATTTTGAACCTGAGCAAAAATAAACATCATTAAAAAACCCGCTATAAACATTTTATTTTGTAGATTTTTGGTTTGAAAAACTTGAATTAAGAAATAAAAATCTAAAACAAAGAAACTAAGTAAAATAAAGATAAAGCTAATAATACCTAAATTACTAATAGATAAAGCGACAATAAAATCAGTAGGAGCTTCTGGAATATATACTCCACCATTACCACTAAAAAAGGAAGAGGTTCCAATTGATATAAGAGCTCTATCTAATTGAAAAGAATCATTGTTAACAAAAGTAAGTAAACGATCAACTCGATAAAAGAAAGAAGTCCCAATTAAATCAATTAAAAGATCTTGATTAAAATAATATAAATACCCAAATATACTAATAAAGATAACTATAATAATACCTAGAATAATATACCATTTGATATGAATTTTATAAACGATAATCATTGCTACCATAATAACAAAATAGATAAGTATAGCACCAGTGTCCGGCTCTAGAAAAACAAACAAAGAAGGAATAAGAGTAATAAATAAAGCTTTTAAAATAGCTTTAAATTCCTGTTTCATATTTCCTTTTTTTGATTGAGAAAGAACATGACTCAAATAAAGAGCTAAAGTAAATTTCATAAGTTCACTAGGTTGGAAAGAAAAGAACGGGAATTTAAACCAAGCTTTAGAACCATTAACAGTTGTACCAAAAAATAAAACTAAAATTAAAAGGAGAATATTAATAGCATAAAGATATTTTGAATAACGAAAAAATAATTTTGGTTTAAGAAGATAAAAAATAAAAAGCATAACAAAACCAATCCCAAACCATAAGGATTGTTTGAACAAATAACTTTCATATCCTTCCCATTTAATACTTACAAAATACATATTAAATAAAGATATAATAAGAAGAATAAGAAGTGGAACAAATATAAATAGTTTATCCAAAATAATTTTCTTTTTCATAATATTATTATGTTTCAAAATTAGATATTTATCATAAAATGTAATAGAGGTGTTCTAAATGAAAAAAGATTTACCAAGAGTATATGCAAATCCTATTGATAAAGACATTCGAAATAATAATGATATTTATTATGGAAGAAATGAAGAAATTAGAAATAGTACTAAAGTAAATGTATATGAAAAGATCAACCAAATTTTTGCTTCTCCTCATCATGTGTATAAAAGTAATGTTTTGATTAAAACTAAGAATGGAGAGATAAAAACTACTATTGTTGGCAAGTCTGGCAACTATCTTCTAAGCTTAAATGGTGAAAAAATAAACATGATTGATATAGTAGATATTGAAAGAATATAAACGCTTGTATGCCTAGATTTGACAAACAAAAAAGATTATGGTAGAATATAAATCACTTCGCAAAAAGTAGGAGGAAGTATTTAAATGAAAAATTTATGTATTAAAATGGCGTTTGTTGTTTTAATTACAAGTAGTTTAATTATTGGATTTAAGGAAAAGAATAAGGAAAAAGTAATAGTAGAAAACATAGTAATTAATAATGTATTGTATCGAAGTGATACTCCCCTGAACAGATATGAAGAAGAAACTGTAGAAGAAAAATTAGAAGAAGCTATAGTTTATGAGGGGTTAACACTAGAAGAATTAGGTTTAAAAATTGATAATGTTTTAAATTCTACTTTAGATGGATATGGAAAAACAATAGCTAGTCTAGCAATAGAAAAAGGTGTAGACCCTGTAGTAGCTGCTTCAATCATTTTAGTGGAAACTGGATGTAAATGGACATGTAGTTCTCTAGTTAGAAATGCTAATAATGTCGGAGGAATGAAAGCGTCTAGTGGCAAGTATGCTAAGTTTGAAACCTTAGATGCAGGGTTAGAAGCATTTATAAATAATCTAGCCAATAATTATTATGCTAAAGGACTAACTACTCCGGAAGCTATTAATACTAAATATGCAGCTAATCCAAATTGGCACGATAATGTATATTATTATGTAGAAGCAATTATGAATAGTTAATTGCTTTTTTTTAAATTTTCGAATATAATTAAAACAGGTGATACAAATGATAGAAAACAAAAAAATATTAATTTTAGGAATGGCAAGAAGTGGTTATGAAGTAGCTAAATTGTTAAATGATAAAAATAATAGGATATATATAACGGATCAAAAAGATCAAGACGCCGATAAAATAAAAGAATTAAAAAATATGGGAATAGAATTTATTAAAACACTAGAACCCGAAAATATTTTAGATAATACTTTTGATATTTTAATAAAAAATCCAGCCGTATTTCCTTTTCATCCATGTGTAGAAAAAGCAAGAAAGTTAAAAATTCCTGTTGTAAATGAGATGGAGGTAGCGTACCATTATATAAAAAATCCTGTAAAAATAATAGGAATTACAGGTAGTAATGGCAAAACAACAACCACAACACTAATATATGAAGTTTTAAAAAAGGCGGGAATACCTGTAAAATTAGGAGGGAATATTGGAACTCCGTTATCCCAAATTGTTCCCTATTTAGAACCAAACGATATATTACTATTAGAGATATCTGATCATCAACTAATAGACATGTATGATTTTAAAACAGATATTAGTGTTTTAACAAATTTATGTCCAACTCATCTTGATTATCATGGCTCTTATGAAAATTATAAGAATGTTAAAAGAAAAATATTTAATCACCATACAAAATACGATCTAGCAATTATTAATGCTGCAAATTATGATTCAATGAGTTTAACGGAAAATATTTTATCAACAAAATATTATTTTAATAATAAAGAAAACTATATTTTAGAAGATAAAATATATATTGATAATAAACCAGTAATTAATACAAAGGATATTATTTTAAAAGGAACCCACAATTATGAAAATATATTAGTAACGTATTTAATTGCTAAATTATTAGAGGTTGATTTTAAATATGTAAATGAAGTATTAAAAGAATTTAAAGGTGTAGAACATCGGATTGAATTTGTTAGAGATTTAGATGGAGTAAAATACTATAATGATTCTAAATCAACCAATCCGACAGCTACCATCACCGCATTAAAAAGCTTTGATGAGAATATTCATCTAATATTAGGTGGAATGGAACGTAATCAAGATTTTCAAGATTTAACTCCCTATTTATCCAAAGTAAAATGTATATATGCGATAGGCGAAGTTAGAGAAAGAATCATGACTTATGCGAAGGAAAATAAAATAAAAGCATATGAGTTTAGTACTTTAAAAGAAGCAATGGAAAAAATAAAAAAAGAAGTAAATTCTGGTGATATTGTTTTACTAAGCCCAGCCTCAGCCTCATGGGATCAATACTTAAGGTTTGAAGATAGAGGAGACGAATTTAAATCTATTGTAAAGGGCTATTAAAAAAATTGTCAAAGAAAATAAAATATGTTATAATGAATTAGATTTATTTTTTACTGACACAAACTCCTTATTTAAGTTGTTTTAAATCATAAAAGAGAAAATCAATCTAAAAAAGGAGGACAAATATGAACAAGACTTATGAAGACAAAACTTTAGTATGTAAAGATTGTGGTAAAGAGTTTATTTTTACTGCTGGTGAACAAGAGTTTTATGCACTAAAGCAAATACCAAATGAACCTAAAAGATGTAAAGCATGTAGATTAGAAAAGAAATCATCTTTTAACCAAAAAGATCATAAAAACTATAAGCATTAAAAAGTAAAGACGTAAGTCAAAAGTTAAAAAAAGAGAAAAGTTATTTTTCTCTTTTTATATAAGCTTTTCTCTTTTTTTATGTATAGGTTTCTTGATTGTTATCTATTCTAAGGGGTACATTTCAAAATAATAGAAATGTGTTTGTATATATTAAAATAAAGATTAAATTGAAATTTATAAAAGAAAATAAGTAATAGTATAAATAATAATAAATAGAAAAATTGTTGTACTATGATTAGTATAATTATATTTATAATCAATAGAAACAAAAAATAAAGGACTGTATCCTACAAAAACAAATTACAATCCTTTTTTAGAAACTATCTAATTTCTAAAATTCAATTCCTAACTATTTTTAACAAATACCTCCAATAATACATACTCATAAAATTTTTAGTATTTCTTGAAAAACACTTATTTATTTGTAATATAATATTGCCCAGATACAGTTTTATTATCCATAGTATCGTTCATTACTACTGTAGTTTTATATGAACCATCCTCATAATCAGGATATACAGATGTAATAACACTTCTACCATTTATCCAAGTATCTCCTCTAGTTTGTAACTTATAAGAAATAAGAGCACGTTTTAATAAACTAATTCCTAATTCAGCTTTCGCATCGGGAGTTTTTAATTCTAGTACTATTTTAGGAGATGTAGTAACCTTATAAGCACTGCTAGTATCGCTATCTCCAATCTGGGTTAATGTAAAACCGCTTTTAGAAACAGCAGACGAAACACTAATAAATAGTGCTACACTTAATAATCCAATAGCCAAAAAACTTAACTTTCTCAAAAACACTACCTCCTTTCTATCAGTATTTCAATAGAAAACAGATCGTTGCTTACTACTTCATCAAACCCATACTTATATTCCCTATTGTTAATTTACTTATATCATGCTTGCTATGTTTTGTCAATAGCAAAATATACCTATAGGTAAAAATAAAAAATAGAAATAGTTGAAAAGCCTTTTTTTATATGTTATACTTAACATAAAGAAAGTGAAAAAAGTATGAATTTAGAAGGAATAGTAAAGGTATTTAAAACAAAAGAGGAAGAAATAAAAGTTTTAGATAATATTAATTATCAATTTAACAACGGTAAATTATATGCAATTACAGGACACTCTGGAAGTGGGAAGACCACTTTAATAAACATTTTAGGACTTATTGAAGAGCCAACAAGTGGGAAAATATTTATAAACAATAAAGATATAAGTAATTTAAAAGACATAGAAATCTCTGAATTGCGTTCTAAAAAAATAGGGTTTATTTTTCAAGATTTTTTCTTAGATGAAAATTTAAAAGCTTATGAAAATGTTATAGTACCCATGATAATTAATAGCAACATAAAAAGGGAAGATAGAAAAAATAAAGCAATAGATTTATTAAAAAAGTTCGGTTTGGAAAATAGAACTAATCACTATCCTAAAGAATTATCAGGAGGAGAATGTCAAAGAGTAGCGATAGCCCGAGCAATGGCAAATAACCCTGATATTATACTTGCAGATGAACCAACTGGAAATTTAGATGAAAAAAATGAAATTATAATTTTTGAGGAATTAAAAAAATTAAGCAAAGAGAAAAAATGTGTTATAGTTGTAAGTCATAGTGCCAAAATAAAAGAATATGCTGATGTTATTTTAGAAATTAAAGAGGGTAAGTTAAATGAACAATCTTAATTTAAAAGACAAATGTTTTTTTATCAAATCTAATTTATTTAAGAAAAAAAATATATTATTATCAATTATTTTAGTCTTGTTTATTTTAATTTTATTGTTATGTTTTAATCTGATTTATTTTGTAATAGATTATAAGAATACTAACTTTGAAAAAAATGTAGATATGAGAACTTTGTTAGTTTATGGAGATGAAAACAGCGATTATTCGAAAATTAATGATATTGCACATGTAATATATAACGATAGTACTAAATTTTATAATGGCTTTTCTGCAGAAATATCGGAATTTGATGTAGAAGATTTAACTGGTTATGTTAACTTTTTTCCTTTACATTATTCTAACGAAATAGAAGTAATAGAAGGAAGAAATATCAAAAACAACAATGAAGCAGTATGCCCAGTTAATTTTTATCCTCATAGTGTTTATGAAAGTGAACAATCTACTACTATGAAAATTTATCCTAATTATTATTTAAAAAAAGATAAAATTTTAGGAAGAACTTTTATAATACCATCTAATAATGAAAATAATAGTGATATTAATGTAGAAATTGTTGGTCTATATAGTACTAAAAGTAATTTAAAATCAATTAATACTTGTTATATATCACTAAATGATTATGCTAAATTAGCATCACCTTATTCTGCTATTATTACTAGTACATATCCTGATGGAACGGAAGAAACTGAATACGTTGAACATAAAGGAAATATGGTAATCGTAGATGATTATAAGAATGTTAGCAAAGTAAAAGATGAAATAATAAAAATGGATTTTTCAGTTTATGAGGCAATGTATTTAGAAGAAGAAACTTTAAGTTTCATGATAATTGTTCCTCTTCTAATAAGTATAATTGTAATTATTTTGAGTTTAAATATTATTTATTCTTTTATTAGCAAAAAGATTAAATATCGTTTACACAGTTACGGTATATTAAAAGCTTTAGGATATTCTAAAAAGGCAATTATCTCTATTGATCTATTAGAAAATGTTTTAGTGTTTTTAATCAGCTTTATCATATCATTTATTATTTATTTAATCGCTTATATTATTTTAATGAATACTATTTTAGTTGAATTTACTTATGAAAGTGTAATGATAAAAATACCATTTTTATACATAATACCATTTATCATAGTATTCATAGGAATGATAATCTTAATATGTAAAATAAAATTAAATAAAACTTTAAAAGTTTCAACAAATGAAATATTAAAAAATTAAAAAAGAGACAGTCGAGAAAAAATTTAATTTTATATATTCTTAAAACATAAATAAGGAAATAAGCTCAAAACTTATTTCCTTATTTTAATGTACTATAACTTTTAATAAAGTCGGATTTTAGGAATTTTCAATATGAAATTTTCCTTTAACATCTTTATTATCTCTTGTATCATTTAAAACTAAACCAGCCTTGTAAGTACCATTCTTATAATTAGACCGAGTAATACTTATTGTAGATCGACCATTTATCCATACGTCTTCTCTTTCTTTTAGACTATATGAAAAAAGTACTTTTTTGAATAAACTGACACCTAACTCAGCATCTGCCGTTGGCGTTTCTATATCTATTTCTATTTTAGGATGAGTAGTGATTTTATAACCCTTAGAGTTGGTTTCTATATAATCACCAATGTTAATAAAATAGAACCCCTTTTCTTCAATAGCAGCTACGATGCTGATAAATAAAAATAAACTCAATACTCCAACGCAAAAAATACTTGCCTTTTTCATAAATCTACCTCCTTTCCATTGATATTTCAATAGAAAAAACAGTTGTTTACCACTTCATTTTAACCTACACTCTCTATTGTTAGCTTACTTATATCATGAATAATATATTTTGTCAATATCAAAGTATAATTTTCTTACTATGTTTTTTAAAAATTTTATTTTAAAAACAAATTAAGGAAACAGTAATAATGATTTAAAATTTCCTAGTTAAAGAATAAAAAAGAAATAGGAAGTAACTTTAAAAATTTCAAAATAAGATATATTTATCTATATAAATAAAAATAAAATTGAAATAGTTGAAAAGATATTTTTTGTATGCTATACTTTGTCTATAAAAAGAAAGTTTTTGAGGGTATAAAAATGATTTTACTAAAAAGTTTTTTTAGGAAGAAAACAACTAAAAATTATTTTATAATATTTTTAATTACCATAATTCTATTAGTTGTTTTCATAATTGGAAAAAATTATTGCATCAATCTAATCAATGAAAATTATACAGGATCTTTTATACAAATTACAGATACCAAAGATAAATATCAGAGTTTATTAAACAATTCCTCATTTAAAAGCGTTAAAAAAGGAGTTATATATGGTGATGATAATGATAATATAGTAATCATTGAGGCCTCTAATATAAAAGAAGATAATGTTATATATGTCTCTAATGAATATAGTGAGCTTATAAATAAAACAATCAATGTATACAACACAGATTTAAAAATCATAGATACTTATAATAGCAATGTCCCTAATCAATTTATTGGTAGTAAAAATACAATAGAAAAATTAATAGAAAAAACAAACAAAACTGTATTCTTAGTTGATTTAAATAATTGGAATAATTATGACAAAGTTGTAAATAAACTAAATAAAGAATATAAAAATATATTAACATATATTAATGAGCAAAGTGATTTTGATTATAAACCAGTAATTACTGCTTTAGATATTTTCATTATTTTAAATATCATAATTTTGATTATCGTTATTGCCATAGCATGTTTTAACATTATAGAAGATGAGAAGAAAATAAATACTTTATATAACTATATAGGATATTCAAAAATTCAGATAAAGTTATTAACTTTCGCAAAAATAATATTCCTTGTTATCAGCAACCTATTAATTTGCTTAGTGATATATATAATTTTAGACAATATATTTTTAAGTTAAGTAAAGAGGCAAAACTTTACTTTTTTTTTAAAGTTTGTTATACTAACACATAGGTGATAAAATGCTTGTATGTGGTAAAAATGTTTTAAAAGAAACGCCAAAAAATAAGATACACAAAGTATATTTAAAAGAAAACTTTAAAGATAAAGAAATATTATCTTATTTAAAAGAGAACAAATTAAAATATGAATTTGTACCAGAATTTCGCTTAAATAAAATGGTTAGAGAACAACATCAAGGAGTAGTAATAGATATTGATGAATATGATTATTTTTCTTTAGATGATGTAATAGAAGAAGATTTCTTAGTATGCTTAGATCATTTAGAAGATCCTCATAATTTAGGAGCTATTATAAGAACTTGTGAATGTGCTGGTATTAAAGGAATTATTATTCCTAAAGATCGTAGCATCAGGGTAAATGAAACTGTTATGAAAATAAGCGCTGGAGCGATTAATAATGTCAAAATTGTTCTAGTTAGTAATTTAAGTGAAACTTTAAGAAAACTACAAAAAAATTTCTTTTTTGTTTATACTGCTGATATGGATGGAAAAGATTATCGCAAAATTGATTATGCAGAAAAAAGAGTATTAGTAATAGGAGCCGAAGGAAAAGGGGTAAGCGAAATTATTCGAAAAAATAGTGATGAAATAATCAGTATTCCAATGTATGGAAAAATAAATAGTTTAAATGCTAGTGTTTCAGCAGCTATATTAATTTATGGAATGATTAAGGAGTAATCTATGGAAGAAGAAGAGATAATCAAATTGGCCTTACAAAATGATGAAGAAGCAAAAAATAAAATATATGAAAAGTATAAATATATTATTGATATATTAATGCGAAAATATCATAATGTAGCTACAACTTTTAATATAGATAAGCATGAATTAGAGCAGGAAGCTTTATATGCCTTTAGTGATGCTCTTCATTCTTTTGATGAACAAAAGAAAGTGAAATTGTCGACATTTATTACTTTATGTGTAGATAGAAGAATCAAAAAAGTAATCAAAAAATATAGTGGGGAAAAAGCGAAACTATTAAATTCATTTTACTCTTTAGATTATGATTATGAAGAGGGACTCACTTTAAAAGATATGATAAGTGATGAAAAAACAGATCCTCTATATAGCTTAACTTTAAAAGAAGATTATGAAGAACTAGTAAAAAAAATAGAAGAAAGTTTATCTATGACAGAACTAGAAATATTTAATTTATTAAAAAATGATTTAGATCGTAGCACCATTATGTTATTAACAGGAAAAAATGAAAAACAAATTGATAATACAATTCAAAGACTAAAAAATAAAATAAGAGATATTATCAAAGATTAATTTTATCTCCTTGAAAAATATCTCTTTTTTTCATTTCTTTATCAATATCATTTAGAACACAAAACTTTTTAGTTAACCAAGAAGGAGCGATTAATTCTTCTTTTAAAGGATCACCTGTAATTCTCATCACTACAATATTAGGATTTAAATATTCTAATTGATGACAAACTATATCAATATATTCTTCTTTAGTTAAAAGAGGAAATGGATTTAGTTTATACATATATGCTAAAGGTGTATTTTTACTAATATATAGCATATGAATTTTAATCCCATCAATTCCTAAATGATTTAAAAATTTTACTGTATCAATCATCATTTCTTTAGATTCATTAGGCAGTCCATTAATAATGTGAACAACAACAAAAATATTTCTTTCTTTTAATTTTTGAACAGCTTCTATAAAATTCTGTAGATCATGACCACGATTAATAAGTTTTAAAGTATTTTCATGCATAGATTGTAGTCCCAATTCCACCATAAGAAACGTCCTTTTATTTAATTCACTTAAATAATCTAATATTTCATCATTTAAAGCATCACTACGTGTTGCAATATCAAGACCGATTACATTAGGAATAGCTAGGACTTTTTCATATTTTTCCTTTAGTGTAGAAATAGGAGCATAAGTATTCGTATTAGCTTGAAAATAAGCAATATATTTTGAATTAGGCCATTTCTTTTCTAAAGGTATTTTAACTAGATTAAATTGTTCAATTAAATCCATTTCTTCATAGTAATTACCACTACCATGATTACAATAAATACAACCACCCGTTTTATAATTAGGGCAAGAAAATCCAGCATTTAATGCTACTTTAAAAACTTTTTGCTGAAATTTATTACGGAAAAAATAATTTAAAGTATGATATCTTTTATTATCTAAAGTATATAAAAACATTTGGATCACCAAAACAATTGTAAGAGAAATAAATCCATTTGTAAAGCATTTATTTTGCATATAAATGCTTAGTTTAAATAATAGAAAATAATAAAGAAGGAAATAACAAAAGTTTATTTACATGAGAATATAAAAATGCTATAATATCCACCTGGTATAGAAAAGGGGAAAATTATGCAAGCAAAAGAAATATATCAAAAATGTGAGAATACAAGATGGTATAGACCATGTTTAGAAATGATCGCCGAAGATTATAATCTTTCTTATGTCGAGTTGTTAGATTTAATAAAAAAATATATATTAGAAGAGTTAAAAGAAGAAGAAACTAAATTTGAAGAACTGTTAAAACAAATAAAAGCCCGTGAAATATTTGCTGACTTTTTAAATTTTTCTTTAAAAAGACCGGAAGATTATCCTTTAGCAGAATGGTATTATAAAGAAAAGGCTAATCGAATAGAACAACAAACATTTGAAAAGATAGTATTATTTATTGGTAAAAGTGTATATTTAGAGTTACTAAAAAATACCCAAGCAATAGACATAATTACTAAAAGATTTAATTTATCAATAATAGAAGTAAAAAAGTTTTATCAATTTTTTTGCGAGAAAAAATTAACAAACAAAATGAAAGAAAAGCTAAATAGAACCTTAGAAGGTAAAAAAACTTTAAGTGCACCTCAAAATAAGCCAAAAAACATAAAAAAGTCAAAATTTTATAAGTTATGTAATATGTTATTAGCGGATATCCCTATCGAAGAAATTTTAAATTATATCCATAAGAACAAACTAACTTTACGCCAATTTTATCCAAAATTTGTAGAAAGTTTTTTAAGCTTATATCAGCTAGAAAAAGATGTTGATATGAAAAAAACGGAAGAACGAATTTTAACAAGATATCAAGAAGTAATAGATTTGATAAGAGAAGAAAAGAAGTTAGATAATACTAAAGAAAGATACTTATTAGAAGAAATTAAAGAAGCTAAAAGGGTTTTAACAAGAATTATTTATGATGAAAGGCAAGTAGAACTGCCAAATAATATAAATGAAATTTTACAAATAGTTAGAAGATATGATCCTAAATTAAGTCAATTATATTTTGGAATAATAAATATAGATGATAGTATAATTAAACTAATAGAATATTTAAAATATGGTTATCAAAATCGCCCATTTGATTTATTAGATTACTATTTAGAAATAAAAATTCCCCAATTAAAAATAAGAGAACAGTTAAACAAAATTCCAGAAGAAGCGAAACTTCTTATAGAAAGGTTTTTCGTAACTAATAGAATAATTCAGGTAAATCCCGAAGTATTGCTTAAAAATAATTTGGAATTTTATTGTAAATTAGATAAGAATAGAATGCCAATTTCTAATACAGGTATTGAATTAACAGAAGAAGAAAAAGAACGAGTTTTAAACTTTCTAATTCAAAATAATGTTCCACTATCTTTAAATTTATTTAATTTAGCTGTCCAAAGATATTTAAATAAAGATCTTTATATTGAAGAATCAAAAAGAATATAGCAAAATATTGTGCTATTTTTTTTATGTAAGCATATATTTTGTCTAGGAGGATAGTCTATGTGGAACGGTCTTAATAATGAAGAAGTAGAAACAAATAGAAAAAAATATGGAACAAATAGTATTACTAATGTAAAGAGTAAAGGATTTCTGAAATTGTTATTAGAATCGTTAGGAGATCCAATCATTAAAATTTTATTAATTGCTTTAGCAATTAAAGTAGTATTTTTGTTTCAAGATTCCAATTATTTTGAAACACTAGGAATATTAATTGCTATATTCTTAGCATCATTTATATCGACAATATCTGAATATGGAAGTGAAGCAGCATTTAGGCGCCTTCAAGAAGAAAGCTCCAAAATTTTAGTAAAAGTTCTAAGAAACGGAAAAATAATTGAAATTCCTTTAGAAGATGTAGTAAAAAATGATATAGTTGTTCTTCAAAGCGGAGATAGAATACCGGCCGATGGATATTTGCTAAAAGGAGAATTACGCGTTGATGAATCCAGTTTAAATGGTGAAACCAAAGAAGCCAAAAAGTATCCACCTATAAATGTAAATAATTTGCAAGATTCTCATAAATTATATCGAGGAAGCGTAGTTTATAGTGGAGAAGCGTATATGCTTGTGTGTGAAGTAGGGGACAAGACCCTTTATGGAGCATTAGCGAAAGAAGTAGCCGAAAGTGCTCCAACATCTCCTTTAAAATTAAGACTACAAGGATTAGCTAAATTTATTAGTAGAATTGGCTATTGTGGAGCTGCCCTAGTTACGATTTCTTATTTATTTTCAGTAATTGTAATTGATAACAACTTTGATCCGAATTTAATAATGAATACTTTAACTGATTTTAGGGTAATGATGGATCATTTAATTTATGCGTTAACTCTAAGTGTAACCATTATTGTTGTCGCTGTACCCGAAGGACTTCCGATGATGATTACTTTAGTATTATCAAGTAATATGAAAAGAATGTTAAAAAGTAATGTTTTAGTAAGAAGACTAGTAGGAATAGAAACAGCAGGAAGTATCAATGTTTTATTAACAGATAAAACTGGTACTCTAACAAAAGGAAAATTAGAAGTAAATGAAATAATTAGTGCAGATAATATTCATTATAAAAATACTAAGATGCTAAAACAAAATAAAAAGTATTATGAAGAAATCTACCATTCGCTTTATTATAATAATGATAGTAAGAGAAATGAATTAGGTGAAGTATTTGGGGGAAACGGAACAGATCGGGCATGTTTAAAATTTATAGAAGAAGATAAAAGTATAAATAGGAGAATAATAGATAAAGTACCTTTTGATAGTAAAGAAAAATATAGTAGTACAACGCTAGATAATAATATTACCTATATAAAAGGAGCAATAGAAAAATTATTACCAAATATCAATTATTATTTAAATCGTTATGGAGAAGAAAAAATATTACTAAATCGTAAAAGTTTATCCAATATAGCAGACGGATTAACTAAAAAAGGAATACGCGTTTTAGCTTTATGCTATACCAAAAATAATAAGTCTTTAGAAAACTTAGTTTTTGTAGGTTTAGTAGCTATTAAAGATGAATTAAGAGAAGAAGCTAAAGAAGGAGTAAACTTAATTAGAAGTGCGGGAATTAACATGATTATGATAACAGGAGATGCAAAAGAAACAGCTTCATCTATCGCAAAAGAAGTAGGTTTACTAGATAAAGAAGATTTAGTATTAACGAGTGAAGAATTAAGTAAATTAAGCGATGAAGAGATTAAGAAAATAGCTGGAAATTTAAAAGTTGTAGCAAGAGCCCTTCCAACAGATAAATCAAGGCTTGTAAAAATATTAGAAGAAATGGATTTAGTAGTAGGAATGACTGGAGATGGTGTAAATGACGCACCAGCATTAAAAAAAGCAAATGTAGGTTTTGCAATGGGAAGTGGAACAGAAGTAGCAAAAGAAGCAGCCGATATAGTAATATTAGATGATAATATTTTATCAATTAGTAAAGCTATTCTTTATGGAAGGACAATTTTTAAAAGTATTCGTAAATTTATCATTTATCAATTGACCGTAAATATGTGTGCTTTAATATTATCTATTATTGGACCATTTATAGGAATTAATACTCCAATTACCATTATTCAAATGTTGTGGTTAAATATGATTATGGATACATTCTCAGGGTTAGCTTTCTCTTTTGAACCTGCTTTAAAAAGCTATATGTATGAACCACCTAAACCAAAAAGTGAACCTATCATTAATTCTTACATGATAGGAGAGGTATTATTTACAGGATTATATTCAGCACTAATATGTATATTATTTTTAAAGTTACCTATAATTAGAGAATTTATTAGAGTAGGTGAAGATTACAAATATTTAATGACAGCCTATTTTGCTTTATTTATCTTTATTGGAATTTTTAATGCTTTCAATGCTCGAAGCGAAAGAATTAATATTTTAGCTAATTTACGAAAAAATAAAGTATTTATTGCCATCATTCTTTTTATTATCAGTGTTCAAATCTATTTAATATATCATGGGGGAGATTTATTTCGGACATATGGTTTAAAAGCAAGCGAATTCTTTATTGTTCTACTTCTAGCATCTTCGGTGTTTCCTATTGATTTTATAAGAAAGCTATTTTTAAGACGTCATCATTTAAAAACTGGAGTTTAAATTTTTTAAAATAATTACATAGTTCGACAAAATTCGCCTAAGAGATATGCTAAGATGATGACAGGTGAGAAAAATGCGTACATTCTATATATTTAATATTAATAAAAATTTTTATAATCTAATGAAAAATAATCCCTATCATTTATTTAAAACGATGGAAGAAATTCATAATTTTGATACAAATGATGTAAGCATAGCTTATGATTTATTTATGCAAATAGTATCTCCATTTGATAAAAGTCGTATTAATAATTTGATTTTCAATGAATGTAAAGGAAATGACTTCTATTCTAAATTTCACAACGTTCATCGTATCCAAAATAAATATATTCCTGAAGATTCCAGTTTGATCGTTAATAAAGCATTTCTTCTTTTAGAAAGCAACATTCTAAAACCAAGTTTTTTAACCGAACTAAATGGTTTACAAAATTTATTTGTTTGTGACTTTAAAAATAAAGATTATTTCTGGTTAAATGAGCTTGTTCGCTTGTAAAAGAGATAGTTTTATAGTAAAATGTAAATGAGGTGAATATATATGTGGGCACAAATTTTATGGTGTATAATAGGCTTAATAGCTGGTTTAATAATAGGTTTTCTATTAGCAAAATATTTTATGCAAAAATATTTAAAGAAAAATCCTCCAATAAATGAAAAAATGATTGAAGTAATGATGTCAAGTATGGGGAGAAAACCAAGTAAAAAACAAGTAAATCAAGTTATGCGTGAAATGAATAAGTTTATGTAATAAAAAACATACTTGTAATATAGTCTTGAGACGCTACTTAGCGTCTTTTCTCATCTTCATCTCTAATGATAGAAATGAGCATATTATAATCAATAGTAGTTTTGTATTACTTTAATTTACATTATCATATTTGTAAAATCTTCTGAAAAAATCAGGAACAAAATGAAACAGAGGTTATTATAGGAAATAAGAAACAATTTGAACTTGAATTTATAAAAAAAATATATTATACTTAACTTGTAGAGCATTAGGTCTAAATGCCTACTTTTGTTTATGATAGACATTAACCGTTATATTGTTTTTAACAATAATTATGGTTGATGTCTTTTTTGGTTGAAACCAATTTATAAGTTTGGATAATAACCTCACTAACTAATCAAAAAACTCCTTTCTATGTCTTCCAAAACCCTTAAGTAAAGGAGGTAAACAATAGAAATTTGTCTAACTAGTAGACACCAGTCCCAATGCTCAAGACTATATTATGAAGTTGAATTTACTAAAAATCAAGAAAAAGCGTCCGACAAAGTTCGACGCTTTTTGACTTCTATGACTAAAATAAAAAATATCTATTTATTAAGATATTTAGGACTATCAATTTTAGCTAAAAGATAATTGGCGATATATTGCTCTTTTTGCATATATCATATAGAAAATAGTGGAAATTAAATTAATAGGAATTTCTTCTACATAAAACGTTTTGGCTAAAATAATCAATTTTCGATTGACTTTTTAATTTAAGTTCTTTATAATTAATATAAGAATTGATAACTCTTAGCTATTATATATGTAAATGATTTGTCTTACCTAAAAGATAATCAGCAGAGACATTATATTTTTTACATAGCGAATAAAGGTAAGTTGTTGCTATTGGGTAAATTCCATGCTCGTATTTAGAAGGTAAAGAAATATCAACATTTAAGACCTTTGCTAATTCTTTTTGAGTTAATTTATATTTTTTTCTTAATTCTTTTAACCTTTGTCCTGACGTTTTTTTATCTATTTCAATTTTAGAATTTTCATAATTTGTCTTACTTGTTAGTCCTAAAATATAGTCGATAGAAACGTTGAAAAAGTTACAGAATTCATTCAAATGGATAATAGGAATAATACTGTTTTGAAGTTCATATTCTTTATATGTACTTCTTTTTAATCCCATTTTTTCTGCAATAAATGCTTGGGAATATAAATTTTCAGTTCTTAAATTTTTCATTATTTTTCCATAATTCATTCTTCTCACCATTAATATTTTCTCATGCGTATTTATTTCAAGCATAAAAGTGGCTAAAATAATCGATTTTTGATTGACTATTTACATCTTTTCAGCTATACTTAATATAGCTAAGAGTTTTCAATTTTATTTAAGAAAGTAGGAATAAAATTGAAGAATGAAAGTATAGAATTTGAAACATTAAAAAGAAATAAAAAAAGAATATATTTTTTATGTGGTTTTGTCTGTGCAGTAATACTTCTTATTGTATTGATTACTAACAATAGTTTAGCCAAATATCGAATTATTGAGTCAATACCATTAGTGAATGGAACAATCAACTATACACCGTATGATTTAAAAATGGTAGCGATGTATCAAGAAGAAAATGGAGATTATGAAAGTATAGATACTGTCCCAACAAGTGGATATAGTTTGAATGAAGAAAAAAGTTATTGTGAAGTAAATGATACGAAAGATAATAATATAACAATAGAATATCAAAATGGAGTAATCAACTTTTTAGGAATGTCAAAAAAAGGAACAAGATGTTACTTATATTTTGTTGAGTCAAAGACATTAAAAGATGCAATATTAGCAAATAGTAAAGTAAATGAAGGAGAACCAGATTTTAGTCAGGTAGCAACAACAGATGAGGGAATATATAAAACAGAAGATGACTGGGGAGAAAGTTATTATTTTAGAGGTGCAGTAGAGAATAATTATGTAAAGTTTGCAGGATATTATTGGAGGATAATTCGAATTAATGGAGATGGGAGCGTGCGTATGATTTATCAAGGAACAAGTCCAACAGATAATGATACAAATGCTCAAATAGCCAAAAGTTATTATAATTCAAATTATTATAAAAGCGAATATGTTGGATATATGTATACATTAAACGAACTGCATGGATTAACTAATTCTAGCACTATCAAAGAATTACTAGACAATTGGTATACTAAAAACTTATCAAATTATGTTTCAGATATAGAAATAAGTCAGGGTTTTTGTAATGATCGAAGTCTTGATAGTGGAATAGGGATAGGGAGCAAGCAAACATATTTTAAAGCATATTATAGATTAGAAAAAAATAAAAATCCTAGTTTAAAATGTGAAAATAATACAGATTTATTTACAGTAAAAGAAAGTGAAAAAGGAAACAGAGCACTAGATAATCCAATCGGACTTATTACAGCAGATGAGGTAGTGTATGCTGGCGGAAATTATAAGACAAATAACCAAAGTTATTATCTACGAACTGAACAATATTATTGGACGATGACGCCATATGGTTTTGATGATCAAGATATAGGCCAAGCAGCAATACTTTTTATAACAGCAACTGGAAGCTTAGACTACTATTATGCAGGAGATAATATGGGAAATATTTTAGGTGTGCGCCCAGTAATTAATCTGGCCCATGATGTGACTATAAAATCAGGAAACGGAACATCTTCCACACCTTATGAAATTTAAATAATAATGTAAACTAATGTAAAGTAAAAAACTTTACATTTTTTTCTTGATTTTCACATATAGATATGATAGACTAATAAGTAGAATAAAAGGTGGTGTAAGGATGAATTTCCTTGATAAATTATATAGTAGTAATTATTTCGGTATTGGTTTATTTGCAGTTATAGCCTTTTTGGTAGTAACATTTTTAATCGTTTTATTTTTTGGCAAAAAAGACCAGAAGAAAAGAAAATTAGAAGAAACGCAAAAGTTAGAAGCAAAAGATACATTTAAAGAAACAAGCGTTCCTACACCAGTAGAAATACCTGTAAATCCAGAGCCTGTTGCTCCTATCAATTTAGAAACAAATACAAATGAGAATTTAGAACCTGTAAAACCAGTAGTAGAACCAAGCATTGTAACACCAGTTGAACCAGTAATTCCTGTAATGCCTGTTCCACCAATAAATTCTTTTTCTGAAGAACCAAAAGAAGAATATGTGGACAATCTAATTCTTGAAGAGTCAGTAAAACCAGTAATAGAAGAGCCAAAAATAGAGCCAATTATTAATACAAGCCCTATTATAAATGAAAGAATCGTAGAAGAAGTTCCTCAAAGAGTAACCTTAGAACCTACAAAAATTGAGATACCGAGAGAACCTATTCATACTATAATAACGGAAGAAAATTCAGTAAATGAGCCTGTCGCTCCAATTTTAAAAGAAGAAGAACCAAAACTTCAAATTAATGAAGAACCAGTTATAAATACATATTATAAACCAGCAGAAAAAATAGAAACAGAAAAAATCAAAGTACCCAGCATTGATTTTGATGCTTTAGCAAAATCAATTTCTAAAGAGTTAGATGAATTAGAAAAAGACAGTAAAAAATATGAAGAAATAACAGTAACTCCAATGAATGAAGTAACGAATTCAAATAATCTAAAAAAACCAGAAACATTTAGTTCAGTTTATGTTAGAGAGCCAATAAAAGAACCAGTAAAAGAAAAAATAGAGTTACCTAAAAAAATAGATTTACCTGCAAGAAAAAGTGAATAAGAGCCTAAAATTAGGTTTTTGTTTTGTAAAACTTAAGTAAAATGCGTTTTTTATAGAGAAAATCTAATAAAAAAAATAAAAAAAGCCTTGATTTTAAGGGCTTTTTTTGATAATGTTATTATGTAAGGTAAAGACCTTATAAAATTAGTTTTTGAGTTGGGAGGTAATTATTAATGTCAAGAACTGAATTAGTAGAATTTGCTGCTGCTAAAGCTGAAGTATCAAAAGCTGAAGTAGGACGCGTATTAGACGCTTTATTAGAAGGAATCCAAACAGGACTAAAGAAAGAAGGAAAAGTAACTTTAGTTGGATTTGGAACATTTAGTGCTAAAAAACGTGCAGCACGTGAAGGAATTAATCCTTTAACTAAAGAAGCAATCAAAATTCCTGCTAAGACTGTAGCTTCATTCAAAGCTGGAAGCAAATTAAAAGATGCTTTAAACTAATTTAAAAATTAAAAAAATTCAGAGCTTAATCTGAATTTTTTATTTTATCATAAATTTTATAAAGATATTGAACTCTAGCTTCTAATCTAAAATAATGAATAATATATGGAATTAAAAAACAAATCATAAATAAAGCGAAAATTAAATACATGATGGATTCTTTAATATGACATATAAATAAAATGGTAAATAAAGCATAAAAAAGCGTAATGAATAAATGAATAATTCTTTCCTTATTAAAAAAGTTTATTTTAATTAAAAGTTCATCCACTAAAGATTTATTAATTTTTTTACTATCAATCATTTTTTCTAATTCTTGAATATATTGATCAATATAACTTTTCATATTATCACCATTTTAATTTTATCATAAATAAAAAATAAATCCAAAATGAAATCTAATTTTTGGTTAACAATTAATATAATTAATGATATAATTAAACACACGACAAATAAAATATATTGGAGGGATTTTTTTGAAAAAACAAAATATTTTTTTAAAATTTATAATTCCGATAATAGCTGTAATAGTCTTATTAGCAGTTCAAGCATTATGTGATCTTGAATTACCAAGCTATACATCAGATATTATTAATAATGGAATTCAGCAAGGAGGAATTGATAGTGGTCTTCCAGAAGTATTAACTAGTGAAATATATAATGGAATTGCTAAAATTAGTAAAGAAGATCTTCCAATAATGGTAAGTTATGATCTTTTTATACCAGAAAATCTAAACAGTCAAGATTTAGAAGCGTTAAGTGAAAAATATCCGTTGTTAAATGAAGAAAGTCTTTATTTATTAAAAGATTTAACAGAAGAAGAAAAATCTATTGTAGAAGAGCGTATCAAAATCCCACTTTTAATTACAACAATGCTTTATAGTAATAATGAAGATATTGCTCAAAATCTAAATTTGACAATACCAGAAGGAAGTACACTATTAGATGTAGTATTACAGTTAGATGATGAAACTTTTAATACAGTAATTAATTCTATAGAGCAATCATTAAAAAGTATGGATTCTATGATGTTAGACCAATACGCTATATCAAGTGTCAAAGCAATTTATAATGAAATTGGTATGGATATGGATAAATATCAAATCAGTTACATTATGAATAAAGGATTAATAATGTTAGGAATTGCCGGAGCTGGTATGGTTATAGCAATTATTGTAGGATTTTTAGTAGCCAAATTGGCAGCTAAAATTGGATATGTTTTAAGAGAGAAAGTAGTAAGAAAGATTATGAGTTTTTCTTCTAAAGAATTTAAAGAATTTGGAGCGTCTAGTTTAATTACTAGATCAACAAATGACATTGAGCAGATAAAAATGTTTTTTATTATGTTGCTTCGAATAGTTGTTTTTGCTCCCATCATGGGAATAGGAGCATTCATTAAAGTAAGTGATAATCCTTTAAATTGGATTATTGGTATTGCATTAATTGTTATTTTTGTTTTAATTGGCATTTTATTTGGTTTTGCTATGCCAAAATTCAAGAGTATGCAAAAACTAATTGATAAAATGAATCTAGTATCTAGAGAGATTATTACCGGTATGCCAGTAATAAGGACGTTTGGAACAGAAAAGCACGAAGAAGAACGATTTGATAAAGCAAATATTAAATTAACTAAAACTAATTTATTTGTTAATCGTTTAATGGGGATTATGATGCCGAGTATGATGCTAGTCATGAATATTATCAGTATTCTAATTGTTTGGTATGGAGCGAAGCAAATTGATATTGGTTCGTTACAAGTAGGAACACTTTTAGCATTTATTAGTTATACAATGCAAATTATTATGTCTTTCTTAATGATATCTCTAGTATCAGTTATGATGCCACGAGCTTTAGTTTCATTAAAAAGAATTAGAGAAATATTAAAAAAAGAGGTTTCAATAGTAGAGCCAGAAAATCCAGTAGCATTTAAAGAAGAAGCTAAGGGAACAATTGAATTTAAAGATGTAAGCTTTAAATACCCCGATGCTGATGAAGCAATGCTAAAAAATATAAGTTTTAAAGCTACACCTGGAACAACAACGGCGTTTATTGGTTCAACGGGCTCAGGTAAATCTACTTTAATTAATCTAATTCCAAGATTTTTTGATGCCACTAACGGTGAAATATATGTTGATGGAATAAATATAAAAGATGCTTCTGTGATGGAACTAAGAAATCGAATTGGCTATGTTCCCCAAAAAGGAATGTTATTTAGTGGAACGATAAAATCTAATTTAATGTTTGGTAATGATAATTTAACAGAAGAAGATATGATAAAGGTAGCAAAAGTTAGCCAATCTCTAGAATTCATAGATGCTAAAAAAGATAAGTTTGAAAGTGAAATTTCCCAAGGTGGAACAAATGTGAGTGGTGGGCAAAAACAGCGTTTATCCATTGCTAGAGCCATAGCCAAGAATCCAGAAATTTATATTTTTGATGATTCTTTTAGTGCTTTAGACTTTAAAACAGATGCAGCCTTAAGAAAAGCTTTATTTAAACATGCCAAAGATGCTACTATATTAATAGTAGCCCAAAGAATAAGTACCATTATGAATGCGGATAACATTATTGTTTTAAATGAAGGAGAAATAGTGGGAAGTGGAAGTCATAAAGAGCTTTTAAAAACATGCAAAATCTATAAAGAAATTGCTTTATCGCAATTAAAGGAGGAGGAACTCTAATGGCAAGAAGAATAGGTGGAGGTCCTGGAGCAGTTGATAAAGCAAAAGACTTTAAGGGAACATTAAAAAAGTTTTTAAAAATTATATCAGAATATAAAATATTAATTATTATAGCTTTCCTATTTGCTATAGGAAGTACTGTATTTGCTATTATATCACCCAAGATATTAGGAAATGCTACAACAGAGATATATAATGGTATCATTGCCAAAATAAATGGCACAGGAGGCATTAATTTTAATGCAATAAAATCTATACTAATATGTCTAGCAATACTTTATATTGTAAGTGCTTTATTTAATTATATTCAAAATCTAATCATGACTCATGTATCTCAAAGAGCAAGTTATAAATTAAGAAAAAGAATATCTCATAAATTAAATAAGTTGCCAATGAGTTATTATGATAAACAAAATACAGGTGATATTTTATCTGTTATCACGAATGATATTGATACTTTACAATTAAATTTAAATCAATCAGCAACTCAATTAGTGTCATCTATAGTAACACTTGTGGGAATATTTATTATGATGTGTACCATTAACTTTACACTAGCAATCATTACAGCTCTAATTTTACCAGTAGCAAGTATAATTGTTATGTTAATTGTAAGTAAAAGCCAAAAACACTTTATGAATCAACAAAACTATTTAGGAAGTGTTGACGGTGAAGTAGAAGAAATCATTAGTGGTCATACCGTAATTAAAGCCTTTAATGCAGAAGAAAAATCGCTAAAAGATTTTAATCGCGATAATGAGAAATTGTGTGTTGCTGGTTTTAAAGCCCAATTTTTATCTGGATTAATGCATCCTATTATGAATTTTGTTGCAAATCTAAATTATACTATTATAGCTATATTAGGAGCAATATTTGCGATTAATGGTAAGATTACAATTGGTAACATTCAAAGTTTTATCCAATATTCTCGTAATTTTACAAATCCTATTGCCCAACTAGCTCAAATATCTAGTTTAATTCAAAGTATGATCGCCGCTAGTGAAAGAGTATTTAATTTTCTAGAACAAGAAGAATATGTAGATGAAGGAACAATCTCGTGTGAAAAAGTTACTGGTAATATTGAATTTAAACACGTAAAATTTGGCTATAATAAAGATAAGATGATTATTAAAAATTTTAATGCCCAAGTAAAAAGTGGTGAAAAAATAGCCATTGTCGGTCCAACGGGAGCCGGAAAAACAACTATGGTAAAATTATTAATGCGCTTCTATGAATTAAATGGTGGTGAAATTCTTTTAGATGGTGTAAATATTAAAAATTATAAAAGAAAAGAATATGAAACCGTATTTGCAATGGTCCTTCAAGATACATGGCTATTTAATGGAACAATTTTAGATAATTTACGTTATGGAAATTTAAATGCTTCTGATAAAGAAGTAATAGATGCCGCTAAGACTGCTAGTGCCGATTTCTTTATTAGAACTTTACCAGATGGATACAATTCTATTATAAATGAAGAGACTAGTAATATAAGTGGAGGTCAAAAACAATTACTAACAATAGCAAGAGCCATTCTTGCGAACCCTAAAGTACTAATTTTAGATGAAGCAACCAGTAATGTTGATACTCGTACTGAAGAATTAATCGGGCAAGCAATGGATAAAGTAATGGAAGGAAGAACTTCATTTATCATTGCTCATCGTTTGTCTACAATTAAAAATGCCGACTTAATATTAGTAATGAATGAAGGGGATATTGTTGAAGTAGGACGACATGAAGAATTATTAGCCAAAAATGGTTTTTATGCTAAAATATATAATTCACAGTTTGAAAAAGTTTCATAAAAAAATTCAGATTAATTTTCTGAATTTTTTTTAATTAAATCATCTAATTTTACATCAAGAGCCACAGAAATACGATAAAGAGTTTCAACAGAAAAAGTATTGGCTACTTTGTCACTTTCAATTTGTCTAATAAATTCATGAGACAAATCCACAGCTTCTGCAAGTTGAGCCGAAGTAATTCCTTTTAATTTACGATATTTTCTAATATTTTTTCTGATCGTTCCGTAAATATCTGTATCAAATTTTAAATCTTTCATAATATCACCTTTAATATAATTGTAGACTAACAGCTAACAAAAATATGTAAGCTTACAATTCACATTTTTTGTTTGTAAACTATTGACTTACATTTTTGAGTGTGCTAAAATTGTCGTATAAAGTAGAAAGAGGTTTATAAATGAAAAAAATAATGACAGTATTTATTATTATGGGATGTATGTTGAGCTTTATACTTCCAGTAAAAGCCAAAGAATTAACGTTTAACGAAATTGTAGATAAGTTTGAAAGCACACCATTGCAAGGAGAACATAGTATGTTTGAAGAAATAAAAAATAACGCAACAATTGAAAAGACAGATAATTCATTTACGATTACTTATAACATGGATGGGACAGAAATAAAAACAGTTTTTAAATATGAAAATGGGTGGATTACTTATCAATATGATGGTGATAAAAATGGAGAAGATACATTTGCTAAATCGTTGATAGAAAGTATTTGGATAGAACATTTAATAGCTACAATAGGGATATTACAAGGATACAGTTATGAAGAGATAACAAACTACTTTCAAAATGAAGAAAATATTGACTTAATTGAAACATTAGAAATAAACTATTTTAATTATAACTATCAAAGTGAAGATGGAAGTGCCAATATAAGTGGCGAGGGAATTGATACATTTAAGATAGATATAAACAATTTCAAATTAAATGAAGGAGTAAGCGAAGAACCGACAGATAATGAATTAAAACAATCCGGAGACTGGAACGTAGAATGTACAGAATTAAATAGTAATAATATAAAAACTTGTAGATTTTTCTATACTCCTAAATCAAACGTAAAATATATTGCTGTAGAAGTAAATGTAGATAACTTTAGAATTAGTAATGAAAAAGCCAAAAATAATTTTGAATTAATCACACTTAGTAACATTACAGTAAGAAATCCACTATCAGCTATGGATACGGTTTATTATTTTAAAACAAATGAAAACTTAAAACTAAATGAAAAAATAGAAGTATTTGAGATTGATTTAGAAAAGCAAGTGCTAACTAAAGATACGACTTTAAAATTTAGCGAATATAATTTATCATGCTCCTTTTCAGGAGGATATTTTTGGGATAAATATGGGAATTTAACAGATTTAGATCATTGGGATGGATGTAATGAAGGTGGAACGGGAAATGGAAACACAGGTGATTTAAATAATATAGAAAATCCACAAACATATGACGTAACAAATATTCTAATAGTAGGAGCGTTTGTTAGTATGGGTCTTGCTCTTATTTTGATAAAAAGGAAAAATAATATAAAAAAGATTTAAAGGAGTAGAGAAAAATGAATTGTCCAAAGTGTAATAAAAGTATTAATGAATTTGATAAAGTTTGCAGGTATTGTGGAAATATTTTAAGAGAAGAGCATATAGAAAATTTAGAAGAGATACCAAATTTTAACCAAGCATTTTCTAGTCAAAATAAATATAATGAAACAGATTATCTTTATGCTTATATAGGAAAAAATGCTGAAAAAATAATTGGCGGAAAATGGTCATGGTGCACATTTTTCTTTAACTATGCTTACTTTTTATATCGTAAAATGTGGTTACTAGGAATATTTTCTTTTATAATAACTACTTTATTACTAACATTTTTAAATATCATAGGCATGATAATAATATTAATTGGAACGATTATCTTAGCTATATTATTTAAAAAAATATATGTAAATCATGCCAAAAAAGAAATCATCAAAATAAAAAACAAAAATCCAAATTCGAATGAAGATGAAATTTATAGAATGTGTTCAGATAAGGGTGGAACAGCATTATGGGCAGTAATAATATATTTTGTTTTAATGATTATTTTTATTGTAGGCATCGTAATAGCTATTTATTTTCTAGGCTGGAAGGCAATATTTAACACTTTAGAAAATGGATTAGATATCGATATAAATATAAATAAAGAAGAAGAAAATATACTTAGTTTTAATGAACTAGTAGATGCGATAAAAAATGATAAAACCTATGGAAGTGGTTTAAATTTTCTTGATACATTTAAAGAACAATCGACCATTACAACTAATAACAATGAAATAAAAATCGTTTACAGCGAAGGAACTTCTCGATATACAACGATATTTAAGTATCAAAATGGTGTAATAACCTATAATTTTCATGGAAACAAAAATAGCGATACAACAAGAACACAAGTATTAATTGACAGTTGTTGGATAACTCAGATACTATATATTGTTGGAATTTCAAAAGGATATAGTGATAGAGATTTAGAAAAGTGGCTAGAGGAATATGATGGAAAAGATAGTAATGGCATAAAAGTAACCAATTTTTCTTATACATCTATGGGCTATACCGAAGAAGTGATCAATACATTTACTTTAAATATTAATGATTTTAATATCGAAAATATCATAGATAATACAGAAGTAAATGACAACAATCCTAGCATAAGTACAGAAAGTGGGCTTTACTACCAAGTACCTAGTGGTTTTAATAAAAGTATAACAGAAGATGATTATGCTTATTATACTTATGAAACAGAAATAGACGATTGTTCTTTTAGCATAAAGAAAAGTCCAAATAATAATTATTATACACCAACAGACTATTTAAAAAGCACAGTATATGTTCCAGAAGATCGATTAGCTTATGGTTTAGTAACAACTACTTTTAACAACACGACCTGGGGATATTTATATTATGAAACAAGTTTTGATAAAGAATATAATTATGCTATGATAGAGAATAATAGTCTTTATCATTTAAAATATAAAATATATGAAGATTCAGGACTTTGCTCTACAAAATTAGATAACTTAGTAAATAGCTTAACTTTCAAATAAAAAGAATTTATGTTAAATGAATCTAAAGAAAGTTTAAAAAGACAGAGGGATATCAAGCTCATATAGACAATAAGTACACACTTGAAAAAGTACGTTTTGGATTAAATGGTACAAAAAATTTTTAAAAGATATGAATTCCTATGGATGCCTGTCTGAAGATTTAGGAAGAGAGCTAGAGGAGCAATTGCTGGACATATTGAAAAAATGGAAAATATATTCACTTCGAATATGAAGTTGGCATTCATTTAACGGGTTTTACGGTATTAGAAAACGAAATAATTACAGATATTTTTAATAAAGGATTAATAAACAATGGTCATGCTATGAATGGTGTAGGAAAAAATACATTTAACTTTAACATTTATTGATGATTTACCTATAGCAATAAATCACCTAAAAAAAGGACAATCGTCTAATTTTTCAAAGGAGCTATTTTAGTAAAAATTCCTCATGAATTAGAGAAAGAAAATGAAAAGGCTCAATATTTTGATAGTACATTTTACCGAATCTTAAAAAGAAAATGGAATAGTTGGCGAATTAATTAAAAATCCAAATTATGAGTTAGAAGATAAATTAAGAAGATAAGAGTTTAAATATGAAACTCTTTTAATTTTCAACTTAACATCTTTATGCTATAATAATAACGAGGTGTATTATGAAGAAAAAAGAATTAGTAGACTTAATTACAGGGTTATCTTTAATGTTATTAGCGGGAGTAATTCTCGTTTTACCAAGTTTCAAAGTAAATGATTTAGGATTTATTTTAAAAGTAATCTTTGGCTTTTATGCTTTATTTAAATTGTCTCAATTTATCTTAATATTAAAAGAAAAAGATTTTGAAAGCTTATTTACTTGTTTGATTTCTTTAGGAGCGCTAATTAGTTTATTCTTAATCGAATTAGAAACCAAAAATTTAGTTCTAGTCTTACTAATTTGGATGGGGCTTATGTGTTTGGTAAAGTTAAAGAAAACAGATTTTTATCATGATCGTCAAAATAAACTGTGGATTTTAAGGTTATTTATATTATTTACCTTCTTAACTACTGGTTTATTAACAGGTATTAATTTATATTATGAAGCATCTGTTCAAACAATAATCATTGGTTTCTTTTTCTTTATTAATGGACTTTTAGATGTAGTGGATCCTATAGCAATGTATTTAATGGAGAAGAATGTATGAAATTAGTAAACGATTTTTTAGAATATCAAATTTTAGATTTGAATAAAGGGAAAAAATTAGAGTCGTGGAATGGTATTATTTTAAACCGACCAGATCCTCAAGTAATTTGGGAAAAAGAAGAAATAGAAGACTGGAAAAGAGCTCAAGCAATTTATGATCGCAGTAATACCGGTGGTGGCAAATGGAACATCAAAAAAAGTATTCCAGCCTCATGGATAATTACTTACCAAGATTTAAAATTTAATTTAAAATTAATGGGATTTAAACATACAGGATTATTTCCTGAGCAAGCTTATAACTGGAATTTAATTCGTGAAAAGATAAAAGCATCAGGAAGAGAAGTGAAAGTTTTAAATTTATTTGCCTATACTGGAGCTGCGACTATTGCCGCCTTAAAAGAAGGAGCAAGTGTTGTTCATGTAGATTCTTCAAGAGGGATGATTGATTGGGCAAAAGAAAATGTGAAAATAAATAATTTAGAAGATAAGCCGGTAAGATTTTTAGTAGATGATGTAAGAAAGTTTGTAAAAAGAGAAATACGTAGGGGAAATAAATATGATATCATCATTATGGATCCTCCATCATTTGGCAGAGGTGCTAAAAGTGAAGTATGGAATATTGAAACAGATTTAGATGATTTAATTAAAGATGCTAGTGAGTTATTAAGTGATGATCCTCTTTTATTTTTAATTAATTCTTACACTACAGGATTATCAAAAACTGTTTTAGAAAATATTTTATATTTAAGAATTGAAAATAAGCATAAAGGAATCATTAGTAGTGATGAACTAGGCTTATCAGTAAATAATTCTAATTTAATATTACCATGTGGAATATATGCAAGATGGGAGAAGAAGTTATGAAACTGATAATTGTTGTATTAGCTTGTTTTCTTTTGTTAGGATGTTCTAATGAAACGAAAGCAACATATGAGAAAATTGATAGTGAAGAAGCTTTAGAAATAATGAAAGAAAATGACAAATATCAAATATTAGATGTAAGGACAAGAGAAGAATATGGAGAAGGACATCTACCTAATGCATTTAATCTTCCCTATGATGAAATAAATGAATTTACAACTTTTGATAAAGATACGATTTTATTTGTTTATTGTAAAAGTGGAAACCGTAGTAAAATTGCGGCAGAAAAACTTTTAGAATTAGGTTATACTGTCTATGATTTAGGAGCATATGAAGATATTAATTTAGAAGAATAATATTAAAATATTTTCATATATTTAATTAGAAAGTCGAGGAAAAAATATATGGAAATATTAAAAGTATCTAGTAAATCTAATCCTAGTAAAGTAGCAGGAGCGATTGCTAACATATTTAGAGAAAAAGGAAATGTAGAAATCCAAACAATTGGAGCAGGCTCTCTAAATCAAGCAATTAAAGGAATTGCTATTGCGAGAGGATTTGTAGCGCCTAGTGGTGATAATTTAGTAGTAATACCAGCCTTCAATGATGTTATAATCAATGGAGAAGATAAAACAGCAATGAAGCTAATTGTAACCAAAAAATAGTCAACAAAAAAAGTTGACTTTTTATATACGTTTTTTTAGATCTTCTATAGCATAAATTTAGAAAAACATTTATAATAAAAATAGGGTGAGATACTATGAATAATATGATCTTAGAAGATGTAGAAGGAAATAAAATAAAAGCCACTTTTTTATTTACTCACTTTGATTATTATTTTAGTAAGAATTATATTGTTTATTTAGTAGATAATGATTTACTAGCTTCTTCATATGAAATAGTAGATGATAAATATATTATTAATAATGATTTAACTAGTGCTGAATATGATATGATTGATAAAGTAATTGAAGAAAAAATGGGTGAAGAAAATGAATAAGTTTTATATTACTTATGAAAGCGGAAGAAAATGTTATGCTTATAAATATGAAAATGATAAAATAAAATATATAGCTTTAAATAAAGAACAAGAAGCATTATTTTTCACCAAAACACTAGAAAGAAATATAACCAACATCACCGATAAAGATAAATCTATGGAAATTGTTTTTGAAGATAATTTTTCGGTAGTAGTGGATAATTCTAAAATATTTCTAGCTCAACATAACGAATATGACCGCTATTTTTTTAGATTATTAGACAAAATAAAAAGATTTACTGAAAGAGAAAATTTAAGGAAAGTACATACTCAAACTCATACTAGACGCGTGAATAGAAATAAGAGTAAAAAAATGCCTAAAGCGATTATTGCTAGTGCTTTAAGCTTATCAATTGGTTTTTCTTTAATCGCGGGATTGATGAATAAAGAAATAACGAAAAAAGATGAATCACTGTTACCTCAAAATGTAAGCGAAATAGTAATGAACAGAGAAAATATAGACGAATTAATTGAAAATCAAGTTTATGAAACATATGAAGAAGAAGTAGATACGGTAGTAAAATTAGCTTTTTCTGATCGAACGGAAAGTAATCGTGTAAGTGAAGAAGCAAGTAAATTAGAAGAAACAGAAGCCTATTTTGGTTCCATAATTTCTAACTATGCTATTAGATATGGTTTACCTTATGAATTAGCATGTGCCCAAATTACCCAAGAAAGACCGAATATAAAAGATGGAAAGTGTGATAACATCTGTCAAATAACTTATGAATTATTTATAGGTCGAGCCTTAACAGTTCCAATTTATAATGAACAAGGATTTACTGGTGAATACGAAACTTTCGAAGTAACAAAGGAAATGCTTGATACCCCTGATGGAAATATTAAAACTTGCTTAGCCTATAAAAGAATATGCGTTGATAAATTTAATAGCTTAATTTTAGGGTTATTTTCTTATAATCAAGGAGAGTATGCTCTAAATATAGCATGCAATTACTATGGCTTAAATAAAGAGGATTATTATGGAGACGAAAATGCCATCAAAGCTCGTGATTTAATTAATCGGTACTATGAAGAGCAAGGGAAAAAACATGGAGATTCTACATATCTAGAAAATGTGTTTAGTTATTTAAATTTAAATGAAAGAGGATCTACCTATTTAGAATATTACTTAGGAAGTGAAAAGAAAACAGTAGAAATAATAAATACTTTGGTATATAATAATGAACTTAGCAGGTGATAATATATGAATAGAGTGGTATTAGTAACAGGTGCTTCTAGAGGTTTAGGCGCATCTATTGCTAAGCTTTTTTTAGAAAACAAAGATATTGTTTATGTAAATTATAATCATAGTAAAAAAGAAGCTTTAGATTTATGTGCTAATTATAAGAAAGCGATTCCTATCAAGTGCGATGTATCAAATGAAATAGAAGTACAAGATATGATAGAAAGAATAAAAAAAGAAAAAGGAAAACTAGATATTATTATAAATAATGCAGGAATAGCCTTAGATAGTGAAGTAGAAGTAAAAAGTAAAGAAACTTTTAGAAAAGTATTAGATGTAAATCTAATAGGAACCTTTTTAGTTTGTAAATATGGGAGCAAGTTAATTGAAAAAGGAAGCATAATTAATATATCATCAACGAATGGAATAGATACCTATTATCCATATGGGCTAGATTATGATGCATCAAAAGCAGGAGTCATATCATTAACAAAAAATTTAGCAACTTTATACGCTCCTAATATAAGAGTAAACACGATTGCGCCAGGTTGGATCAATACAGAGATGAATAAAGAATTAGATGAAGAATATATAAAAAAAGAATGTGAGAATATTTTATTAAATCGTTTTGCCGAGCCAAAAGAAGTAGCAAAAGTAGTATTTTTCCTAGCCAGTGAAGATGCAAGTTATATTAATAGTTCTGTAATTAGAGTAGATGGGGGAGCAAAATAATCAATTTATCAAAAGAAGGAGTTAGAAAATGATAGAAGAATTAGTGAAAGAAGCAGAAATAAACAGTAAAGAAATTTATATGAGAATAGATGAGGTAGAAGCATATTTTAGTAAATTGGTATTAGAAGCATTCCATGAAGAAAATATTAGCGAATCTCATTTTAATATGACAACAGGATATGGTTATAATGATATAGGAAGAGATGCTATTGAAAGAGTTTTCGCACGTGTTTTAAAAGGAGAGAAAGCTTTAGTTAGAAATCAATTTATTAGTGGATCTCATGCTTTATCGACAACTCTTTTTGCCTTATTACGTCCTGGTGATACCATGCTTTCTATTACTGGATTACCATATGATACATTACATGAAGTGATCGGAATAAAAGAAAATCCTAGTTCTCTTAAAAGCTTTGGTATTCATTATGAGCAAATTGATTTAATAGATAATACTTTTGATATACCGAGTATTATAAAGAAATTAAAAGAAAAGAAAATCAAACTAATTGAAATTCAAAGAAGTAGGGGATACTCTACGAGAAAAAGTATTTTAATAAAAGAAATCGAAAAAGTAATAAAAGAAATACGAAAAATTGATGAAGATGTAATCATTATGGTTGATAATTGTTATTGTGAAATGGTAGAAAAAACATCACCTTTAGAAGTAGGAGCAAATGTGATTGTGGGATCGTTAATTAAAAATTTAGGAGGATCATTAGCCTCTAATGGTGCTTATATTTGTGGAGATGAGAAACTAATTAATTTATGTGCGGAAAGATTAAATTTACCAGGAGAGGGAATTGATGTAGGACCAAGTTTAGGAGCGAATAAAAGCATTTTACAAGGGCTATACTTTGCTCCAAGTGTTATAGCATCTAGCCTTAAAACAAGTGTTTTAACTTCTTATTTAATGGAAAAATTAAGATATGAAGTATCACCAAAATATAATGAAACTAGAGCAGATATAGTAGAAGCAATTACTTTTAAAGATAAAAATCTGTTAATAAAATACGTCCAAGAAATTCAAAAATATTCTCCAATAGATTCTAATATTTTACCAATACCAGCCCCAATGCCGGGATATGATGATGAAATAATTATGGCAAGTGGCTCATTTACTCAAGGATCCAGTATAGAATTATCTTGTGATGGACCTTTGAGAGTTCCGTTTATTGCTTACCAACAAGGTGGAGTAACTTATAATTATGGTAAAATTGCAGTAATAAATGCTATTAAAAGTATTTCATAAATATATTATTTCCTTATTGAAAATAAAATTTGAAATTTATCTTTTATTAAAAGAAAAGTATGTTAGTTTTATACTAGCATACTCTTTTTTTGATATTAAATAAAAAAAGCTCTTAAAAAGCTTAAATAACTAAATGGTGGCTCGCCCGGGATTCGAACCCGGGACCCTTTGATTAAAAGTCAAATGCTCTACCTACTGAGCTAGCGAACCAAGTATGGCTGCCTCGGCTGGGTTCGAACCAGCGGAATGTCAGAGTCAAAGTCTGATGCCTTACCACTTGGCTACGAGGCAATAATAAAGTGGTGGGGAGACATGGATTTGAACCATGGAACCCGAAGGAACAGATTTACAGTCTGCCGCGTTTGACCACTTCGCTATCTCCCCATAATTTAAATGGTGCCGACAGAGGGAGTCGAACCCCCAACCTACTGATTACAAGTCAGTTGCGCTGCCAGTTACGCTATGTCGGCAAAAAAATAAAATGGTGGGCGCTATAGGACTCGAACCTATGACCCCCTGCTTGTAAGGCAGGTGCTCTAACCAACTGAGCTAAGCGCCCATTCGCCATTGACGTAATTTAATATATCATTAATAAAGAAAGATGTCAATAACTTTTGACATCTTTTTTTAATAAATTAGTGTTTTTTCTAAAATATAATCATCAAAAACAACAGGAATATAAAAATGAAATAAAGCAAAATAATTTAAAGTTTGTAATTGAAAGTAATTTTCTAAAGGATTATTAGAAGAAGTAATTTCTACATCCATATCTTTTTTTATTGCTTCATCTACTAAAATTTCAGTAAACTCATTTGTAATACGTTTAACAGAATAGAGTTTATTTTTAATGTAAACATTTTTAATGATATCATTCATTCCATGAGCATAGCCAAAAGGAATAATAGCTACATATTGTATTTTTTTATTATAATTAATTTCTTTGATTGTTTTAATTTTTGAATGTAAAGTAAAAATTTGATGATAAGTTTGAATATTTTTCTGAAAAATTCTTTTTTTATGAAAATTAATACCATAAACAGATTTATCAAGTTTTATCGCATTAGAATCATGTATTCTATTTTTATTTTCTTCATGATTTAAAATAACAAGTTTAAGATTAGAAAGTGGTCGAATAATATATTGAAAATTATCATAATCTTCTTCTGTAATTTGAGCAATAATTCCTAAAAGATTAAAGTGTTTATGATCCCATTCTAAATAATCTAAAATATCTTGTTTATCGTCAATTCCATAAATACCATTTGGATCAATTTGAAATAGGAAAGAAAAAGAATCTTTGATATTTAGCTCTTTAATTTGTTTTAATAGTTTTAAATTTCTAATAACAACAATTGCATTATTCATAATTAAATCAAAGATATTATCTAACGAAACATTTCCACCGTAAATAACTGGAATAGATTGATCGTATTTGCGAATAAGTTGTAAATCTTGAAAATGTGATACATATAAATAATCGATATCTTGCTTTAAATATTTTAATAAATACATTCCATGAAAAAAAGCATTATTACTAACATCTAAAATATAATAAGAATAAGAATAATCTTTTTTTAGAGAATTAATATTATAAAGTAAATTTTGAGTACTAATTTTTATATAATTGATATCATTCATTCTATTCACCATAACTACATTGTAACAAAATAGTAAACTTTAGTCAAAAAATAATAAGAGAATATGTAAAAAGATTGATAAGAAAGGCCTTAATTTGGTATACTTATAAATAGGTAGGTGAAGTATAATGTCCAAGATAATAGATTTAATAGGAAGAGAAATATTAGATAGTAGGGGAAATCCTACCGTAGAAGCTACTATTTATTTAGATAATGGAATAACTGCTACAGCATCAGTTCCATCAGGCGCATCAACTGGTTCAAAAGAAGCTTTAGAATTAAGAGACAATGATAAAAGGTATCATGGAAAAGGCGTACTAAAAGCAGTTAATAATATTAACACGATAATTAAGGATAATTTAGTCGGAAAAGAATTAGAACAAGTTATGATAGATAAATTATTGATCAGTTTAGATGGAACAGAAAATAAAAGTAATTTAGGTGCTAATGCTACCCTTGCTGTATCTTTAGCGAGCGTTAAAGCATCAGCTAAATTAGAAGGCAAAGAGTTATATGCCTATTTAAGTGGAGGTAGGGTAAGTATGCCACTTCCTATGGTAAATATTATTAACGGCGGTATGCATGCTGATAATAATTTAGATATTCAAGAATTTATGATAGTGCCAACTGTAAAAGGAATGGCAAGTCGTATAAGAGTAGCAAGTGAAGTATTTCATACATTAAAAAATATTTTAAAAAGTCAAGGTTTAGTAACAAGTGTAGGAGATGAAGGGGGATTTGCTCCTAACTTAGAATATAATAATTTAGCTTTAGATTTAATTATGGAAGCAATAGAAAAAAGTGGATATACTCCTGGAGTAGATGTGTTTATTGCTTTAGATGTAGCAGCAAGTGAACTTTATAATAAAGAAAAGAAAACTTATAAAATAGATAAAAAAGATTTAACTAGTGATGAATTAATTAAATACTATATAGCTTTGGTAAATAAATATCCTATTATAAGTATAGAAGATCCTTTTGAAGAAAATGATTTTGAATCATTAGCAATACTAACAAAATTTATTGGTGAAAGAATTATGTTAGTAGGAGATGATTATTTCGTAACAAACGCCAAATATTTAGAAAAAGGAATTAATTTAAAAGCTGGAAATGCCATTCTTTTAAAAGCCAATCAGATTGGTACAATAACAGAAATGATCAAAACAATTATTTTAGCACGCAAAAACAACTATAAGATGATTATATCTCATAGGAGTGGAGAAACAGAAGATACGTTTATCGCTGATTTTGCAGTAGGACTTTCCATTCCATTTATTAAAACAGGATCTATGTCAAGAGGCGAAAGAATTGCTAAATATAATCGTTTAATGAAAATAGAAAGTGATTTAATGCATAAATAGAAAATGAATGCATAAACTTCTCTTATAAGAAAGAGAGGTTTTTTAATGAAGCAAAAAAGAAACGTAATAACAGGCAAAGAAAGAATAGAAGGAATTACTTTAAAACAATTTATAGAAGAAAAAAGACTTCTAAAAACTAAAATAAAATTATTGCATATCTTATTACTAGAACAAGATATAAAAGAATTAGAAAGAGAATATTTAACTTTAGAAAGTTTACAATTAGATGATTTATACTTAACAGAAGGAATGCATTTAATTGTTCCAGTAGCAGATAAAATCATTCCTTTTGAAAGAAACAATTTGAGATTATCCACATATTTAGTTTATTTAAGTTATTTATATGAAATAGATTTATTAACAATCTATGAAGAAGATCCAGAGTTTTTATGGAAAATATTATCAAAACTTCAAATAAGCGGATCTATTAAAGCTAATCTATACAATTTAATGAAAAATAATGAAGGAGAATGTTTCGAAAAACATTTAGAAGAACTAAATAGTTCTCTATATAGAGATAGTTTAAGAGAAGATAAATTGTTATTACAAAGAAGTGTAAAGAAATAATTTTAGGAATTAATTTTTTTCTCAAGATATGATAATATTATAATAGGTGATGTTATGTTTATTGGAGAAGAACCAATTCATATTGAAGCAAAAGCAGATATTGGAGAATTAGTATTAATGCCAGGAGACCCATTAAGGGCTAAATATATAGCAGATAATTTTCTAGAAAATGCGAAACTAGTTACAAACATAAGAAATATGTCAGGATATACAGGAACATATAAAGGGAAAAAAATTACTGTAATGGCTCATGGAATGGGCATGCCTAGTGCTAGTATTTATGTATTTGAATTAATTCATTTCTTTCATGTAAAAAAAATAATTAGAATTGGTACATGCGGAGCCGTAAGTCCTAAAGCAGATGTTGGTGATGTTATTCTTACAAAAGAAATTTATTCAGAATCTAATTTTGCTTATACATATAATAATTATGTAGGAAATGTAGTAGAGGCAAATGAAAATCTAAATAAAGTTATTTTAAGTACTGCTAGAGAATTAAATATTAATTTACATTATGGTATGACTACAACCATGGATGTTTTTGGCCCATATATTGATTATGATAGAGTTCTAGAGCGTATTCCTAAAGAATATGAAATTCTTGGAGAAGAAATGGAAGGATTTGGTGTATGTCATGTTGCCAATACTATGAATGTAGAAGCAACAACCTTAATGACAGTATCAGATTCTAAATATTCAGACGTTGTATTAAGCCCAGAAGAAAGACAAACCAAATTAAATGATATGATTAGACTTGGATTAGAATCTATAATAAAATAAGCTTTCAAATGAGAAAGCTTTTTTTAAATACCTATTTTTTCTTTAATTTCTTTTGTTTTAATATTAATTCAATATTACCGACAATATAATTAGCACTAACTCTAAAAGTTTCACATTTGTTTTAAATCAGCAGTACTAATCATCATTTTTTCAATTTCATAATAGCTAATACTACTTTTTTTAGTATCAATTTTTCTAGCAAATTTCTCTTGAGTTAAGTTTACCTTTTTTCTTATATCTTTTAATACAATTAATTATCCATATATTATGAATTAGCACTTACACTTGACAAGTGCTAATTTTTGTGTTATAACATATATATGTAAAAGAAAGGATGTGTTAATATGTATCCAAACATGCAAGAAGAAAACGAAAATGTATTAGAAAAATATGGCCGTGATATAACCGAAGCAGTAAAAGCAAATAAAGTAGATCCGGTAATAGGGCGAGATGAAGAAATACGTAGTATTATTCGTATTTTATCAAGAAAAACAAAAAATAATCCCGTTTTAATTGGAGAACCGGGTGTTGGTAAAACAGCAATAGTAGAAGGACTAGCCATTCGTATTATCAAAGGAGATGTTCCAAGTACCTTAAAGGGTAAAAGAATTTGGTCCTTAGACCTTGGAGCTTTAATTGCAGGAGCTAAATATCGTGGTGAATTCGAGGAACGTTTAAAGAAAGTATTAAAAGAAATTAGTGACTCAAATGGAGATATTATATTATTTATAGATGAAATTCATATGATTGTTGGAGCTGGAGCAGAAGGAGCAATGGATGCTGGCAACATGTTAAAACCAATGTTAGCTCGTGGTGAAATTAGACTTATTGGTGCAACAACTCTAAACGAATATCGCAAATATATTGAAAAAGATGGAGCTTTAGAAAGAAGACTTCAAAAAATCCAAGTAAGTGAGCCAAATGTAGAAGATACAATTACAATCTTACGTGGTTTGAAAGAAAAATTTGAATTATTCCATAGTGTCAATATTAAAGATAATGCTTTGATTAGTGCCGCAACCCTTAGTGATAGATATATAACTGATCGCTTCTTACCAGATAAAGCAATAGATTTAGTAGATGAAGCCTGTGCTACAATAAAAATGCAAATGGCTTCTGTTCCAACAGAATTAGATACACTTACACGTAAAATAATGAGTTTAGAAATAGAAAGAGAAGCAATCAAAAAAGAAAAAGACGAATTATCGAAAAAACGTAAAGAAGATTTAGAAAAAGAAATTGAAAAATTAAAAGAAGAAGAATCTTCTATGCGTAAAAAGTGGGAAGAAGAAAAGAGTCTTAATGATAATATTAATAAGAAAAAAGAAGAATTAGATAATGCCCGCTTTAAACTAGAAACAGCGGAAAATAATTATGATTTAGAATCAGCTGCTAGACTACGTCATGGAACAATTCCTGCTTTAGAGCAAGAACTGGAAACTTTACGTAGTAAAATTGATTCCCAAATGTTAAGTGATACCGTAACGGAAGAAGATATTGCTAGGATTGTTGCTAAATGGACGAATATACCTGTTCAAAAATTAGTAAGTGGAGAAAAAGAAAAATTATTAAGTTTAGAAGAAAACTTAAAGAAAAGAGTAATTGGTCAAGATGAAGCAGTACGAGTAGTAAGTGATGCTATTATTCGGGCAAGAAGTGGTATTAAAGATCCCAATCGACCAATAGGTTCATTCATTTTTATGGGACCAACTGGAGTAGGAAAAACCGAACTTGCCAAAGCTTTAGCTTATGAATTATTTGATGACGAACGTCATATGGTAAGAATAGATTGCTCGGAATATATGGAAGCTTTTAATGTATCAAGATTACTTGGAGCTCCTCCAGGATATGTTGGTTATGATGAAGGCGGCGAATTAACAGAAGCAGTTAGACGTAATCCGTATAGTATTGTTTTGTTTGACGAAATTGAAAAAGCTCATCCAGATATTTTTAATATTTTACTTCAAATACTAGACGACGGACGAATTACCGATAGTACAGGTAAATTAGTTGATTTTAAAAATACGATTATTATTATGACATCAAATTTAGGTAGTGAATATATTTTAGATAATGAAGAAAATAGCAATACCAAAGTAATGGAAGCTTTAAAAAGAACATTTAGACCAGAATTCATTAATCGTATTGATGAGATTGTGATATTCAAATCATTAGGAAAAGAAGTAGTTTATGGTATTCTAGATAAAATTATTCGTGAAACCGAAGAAAGACTTAAAAATATCAATTTACATTTAGAATTAACTAAAGGAGCCAAAGATTATATAATTGAACATTCCTATGAAGAATCCTATGGTGCAAGACCAATTAAAAGATATGTTACTCATAATATTGAGACTCTTTTAGCAGATAAAATTATTCGCGATGAAGTAAAATATAATGAAACAATTATAGTAGATGTAAAAGATGACAATTTAATTTTGAAGGAAGCTTAATGGCTTCTTTTTATTATAATTATTATATTTTCGAATAATTATATAATAAAAGAATAATTATTCCTATAATGAATTAAAAGAGACTAATTATCAAATTCAATTATTTCAATATAGACAAAATTATGCCATTTTTTAAAAAACTAAATGCAAGTTTAAAATTTTATGAATTAAAAGTTGCATTTAAATATTTAAGTAGTAAACATTTAGATACATTTTTGACAAATATTAGAAAATATGCTATAATTATAACCGTTATGAGCAATAAATAGGGGATTGTAAATAACAAGTTTTATAAGTCCTTAAAGGACTTTTTTAAAAGGATTAAATAAGTTTAAGATGAAAAAGATAAGCATTTATCCTTTACAAAAAGAGTATAATTTACTATAATGATAATAGTCGCAAATAAAAAGTAGGAGTTGAAGAAATGACGAAACGTTTAAAATGCGAGTTTGATGAGTATGTGTGTGATATATTAAATAATGAACATTTTTTAGAAACAAAAAAAGATTTACATCATGGAACAAGTAAATACGAACACTCTTTAAGAGTAGCCAAATTAAGTTATCGGTTAGGAAGATGTTTTAAAGCAGATTTAAGAAGCGTATCCAGAGCAGGACTTCTTCATGACTTCTTTTATGGAACAAGAAAAGATAGCCCTGAAAATTCCTATTTAAGACATCCAGTTACCGCTGCGAATAATGCAAAAAAATATTTTAATGTTACTGAATTAGAAGCAGAGGCAATTAAAACACATATGTTTCATCATGTATTAATAAAGAAGATTTTCCCTTTTATAAATCGCAAAGAAAAAGCAAGTATTAAAGAATTTAAACCAAAAAGTAAAGAAGGATGGATCATTTGTGCCTCAGATTTAATTGTTTCCGTTGGTGAATGTGAACGCTTCCAGTTTACTTATGCTTTCAATGTAGCAGTATTACTTGTATTTAATATTATACTATTTAAGAATTAACATTAACGTTAATTCTTTTTATAAATTCATAAATAAACAAAAAACTTCACCATTAAAAGTGAAGCTTTTTTAACGAAAATAAATAAAAATAAATATCGCTAAACATACACAATAAATACTAAATTTCCAAAGATTTCCTCTTTTAACAATGTTACTAAGCCAACGATAAGAAAAGTATGTAACAATTAAAGCTGCTATTAATCCACATAAATAAGGTAGAGCAACACTTGTAAGATTACCAGCTTCCACAATATCTTTAACACCTAAAATCATTGTTCCAACACTAATAGGAAAATATAAAATAAAAGTATATTTTAAAGCAGTACTCCGACTCATACCAACCAGTAAACAAAGAACTAAAGTAGTCCCACTTCTACTAATACCAGGGAATAATGCTATAATTTGAAATATTCCAATAATAAGAGCATCTTTTAAAGTAATATCATAATCTTCTTTTTTCCCGTTTTTATTTTTAACAAGTAAAAGCATAAAAGCTGTGATTAAGAAAGCAAAACCTAATATTGTAATATTCTGTAACTTTTCCTCAATAAAATCCTTAAATAAAAATCCAGCAAGTCCAATTGGAATAGTTGAAACAATGATAAACAAGCAATAGCGAAATTTCTTTTTATACTTTTCTCTCACTTCTTTCTTAAAAATGTAAGAAAAGAAAGCAGTTAAAAGTTCCCATACATCTTTTCTAAATATAAATAAAATAGCCAAAAAAGAGCCAAAATTAGCGATAATCTCAAAATTTAAATCATTAAACATCTCGGTATTAAAAATATTTTTAAAAAGAAAAATATGTCCACTAGAAGAAACGGGAATTGGCTCCGTAAAACCTTGAATAATACCTAGAATAATATAAACTAAATAATTCATTTTTGATCACCTATTTAATTATATAATATTTTCATGTTTTAAGAAATAAAATTATAGGGGAGTTGTTATGTTTCGAATATTACTTTACATAATAGGTGTCATATTTACAAGTTTAGGTTTATTTTTTATTATAATTTATTTAAACTTACTAACAATTGGGTATAGTTTTATAGAATTTGTTCACTTTATAAATAGAAGAGTAGAAGTATGGCTATTTTTAATAGGAATTATTTTAATTGCAGTATCATTAGAAAGGTGGATTAAAAATGAATTATTATTACGACATAATATTAAATTGGGGAGAAAATAAGGCATATGATTTCTATGAATGGAATGACTATGATTATTTAGAATTATTAAAGAAAATTCCTCTAATAAAAGTAAAACATAAAACTTTCCTTGATTTAAGTAGTAATAATGTAAAAGTTACTGCAGAATTTTTAGAAAGTATTCATGATAAAACATTAGTAAGTGATAAAAAGACTTTCAAAAGAATAGAATATGCCTGCTTATTTACAGATACTAAGAATGTAATTGCTTTAGAATTTAATCAAGAAGGAAGAGAAATTAATAGAAGTAAATTACTATTAGATGATGAATTAAATGTTTTAGAAGTAATTTATGGAATGAAAGAAACAAGTATAGAATATGAAATAATCGAAAAAATAAAAACAGATAATACACTAAGACAAATAGACGAAGCCCAGAAATTAATTTTATTAGAAGTGAATAATTTATATAAAAATAAGGAAATAGATAAATTAAAATATTTATATTATGAATATAAAAAGGAAAATATAGACAATGTAGAATATATTTATGAAAGTATACTAAAAGATTTAAAAAGTCCCTTTAATCAAGAAATCTTAAAATTATATTACATTATTAAACTCTCTTATCATAAAGTATAAGAGAGTTTTTCTCATAAAAAAGTGTTTAATAAGCACTCTAGATTAATATTTGTTATCCTTTAAAGTAAATACAGCTGATATAATAACTATAATCATAGTAATCCATCCAAATGAAGCACCAAGTAATGAATAAACTGCATGACCAATAATACCTAAAATATTACCAGTCATTTTAATGCCAACTTTTCTAGATTGAATTAACCCCTCTACATGAACGATAACACTAATAGCTGCATATATTAGGAAGAATGTTGCCAGTCCATTAGCAGTATTAATTCGTAACTTTTTCATTAAACTCCTTTGGCTATTATATTAATATGATAACTTATTGAAATCGAGTAATTTGTACAATCATATTTTGTTTTTACAACCAGAAAGAACCATGATATAATAATATCTTAAGGACGGTGCATTATGAATTTACCAGATATGAAATTAGCGCGTTTAAGAACGAATAAAAAAGTAGAGTTTTTAGATGCTAAAAATATTAAAAGTGATAGATTTAAAGATAAAAAATATTTTATAAGAACCTATGGATGTCAAATGAATGTTCATGATTCTGAAGAAATAAAAGGAATATTAGAAAACTTAGGATTTAAAGAAACGGAAGAAATAGAAAATGCTGATATTGTCGTTTTAAATACTTGTGCAATCAGAGAAAATGCTCATGATAAAGTATTTGGCTTTTTAGGAAGATTAAAACACTTAAAAAAGGATAAACCAGAGTTAATGATTTGTATTGGTGGGTGTATGCCACAAGAAGAAGGAGTAGCAAGTCTTTTGAAGGAAAAATATCCATTTGTCAATATTGTATTTGGAACTCATAATATCAATGATTTAGGTAGTATGATTTTAAAAGAGAGCCAAAAGCAACAAATAGAAGTCTATTCTATTGAAGGAAATGTTTATGAAAATATGGATTATGTAAGAGATTCTAAATATACTGCCTGGGTAAACATCATGTATGGATGTGATAAATTCTGTACATATTGTATTGTCCCATTTACAAGAGGACGTCAAAGAAGCCGCAAAAAAGAAGAAATTGTAAAAGAAGTAAAGAAATTAAAAGAAGAAGGATATTTAGAAGTAACCCTTTTAGGTCAAAATGTTAATGCTTATGGAAAAGATTTAGAAGAAGGATATAATTTTGCTAATCTACTAGAAGAAGTTGCAAAAACTGAAATTTCAAGAATCCGTTTTGTAACTAGTCATCCTTGGGACTTTACTGATGAAATGATAGATATAATTGCTAAATATGAAAATATAATGCCATATATTCATTTACCACTTCAAAGTGGAAGTACTAGGATTTTAAAATTAATGGGAAGAAGATATACCAAAGAGGAGTATTTAACATTATATAAAAAAATTAAAGAAAGAGTAAAAGATGTAAGTATTACAACAGATATTATAGTAGGATTTCCAAATGAAACAGAAGAAGACTTTAAAGAAACGCTAGAAGTAGTAAAAGAATGTCAATTTGACGGTGCCTTTACATTTATTTATTCACCAAGAGAAGGTACCCCAGCCTCTAAAATTAAAGACAACATATTAAAAGAGGAGAAAGAAGAAAGATTACAAAAATTAAATATATTAATAAATAATGATAGTTTAGCACATAATAAAGAATATATAGGCAAAATAGAAGAAGTATTAGTTTTAGGGCCAAGTGAAAAAGGCGAAGATAAAGTATATGGATACACTAAGACTATGAAATTAGTAAATGTAAGTGGAGCCAAAGAAGATATAGGTAAAATAATATCTGTAAAAATTACCGATGCTAAGAGTTTCAGTTTAGATGGTGAAAAAGTAATATTTGTTAAAAATTAATAAAAAGTACTTGTAGGAATGACAAAAATATCTTATAATTATAAATAGTAAAATAGGTGATAATATGAGAAGTGGTTATAAAGTTACTCTTGGAGTTTTAACAATTATGATATTAGTAACAATTACAATTGGAACAAGTTATTCTTATTACTCAGTTGCCAGTAAACAACAGGATCCTAATGAGCTTACAACAACATGTTTTGAAGTAAGTTATACTGATGGTGATTCTATTTCTATGAATGCAAATGGAACATATGCTTACCCTATGAGTGAAGCTAATGCTTTAGCCAAAGTAAAACCATATAAATTTACAATTACCAATACATGTACTACAGCTAATGCCAAAGATCCAATTAATTATGTTGTTACATTAAATACTTTAACAACAACACCATCTACATTAACACCTAGTTTAAGGTATAAATTAAATGAAACAAGTCCGGCAAGTAAAGAAAATGTAAGTGCAATGTTAACAACTGCTCCAACTTATGATTTAGGAACAATAAAAAATGAATATAACTTAGATACAACCTATAATTTAATGAGTGGAACTTTAGCTCCCGGAGAATCAGTAACCTATAATCTATATTTGTGGATAGATGAAAATGCTGATAATTCCATAATGGGAAATACTTTCACAGGAAAAGTATTGATTTATAATTATATGTAACTTCCAAATAGGAAGTTTTTTTAACTTAATACTTTTCAAAAAAGAAAAAATACATTATAATATATTATAGTAAGATAGTGGTGATAAACTTGAACAACAAAAAATATATAATATTGTTAATTTCTTCAATAATTATTGTCATCATAGCAACTATTAGTATAACTTTTGCTTACTTATCTTTTAATACTAAGCAAGAAGAGACAAATGTATTAAATACAAGTTGCTATAATATAGATTTTGAAGATAAAAACTCTATTAATTTAACTGGATATCCAATGTCTAGTACAACTGCCTTCAAAAAAATTACTCCTTATACATTTACTATATCTAATAATGATTGTCATATAGGAAGTGGTTATCAAATAATTTTAAATGTTTTATCTAGCACATCAGATCAATTATTACCATTTATTAATTATTCTCTAGATGCTCAAAACTCAACAAAATTAACAAGTTTAAATAAAGCAGAATTACCAAGTGGGATATCAAAAAAAGATGTAAAAGCATCTTATATTCTTGAAACAGGAGTACTTCCAAATCAAAATACTTCTAAAACTTATGATTTATATTTATGGATAGATGAGAGTGCTGGAAATGAAGTAATGAATCAAAGATTCGAAGCTGAAATAATCATTTATAGTACGCCAACAAATCCTCAAGTAGAGTTAAAAAATTTAATAACTGATCCAAGTTTTGAGAAAAGTAATATTTGGAGTGGTGGTAGTATTGATACAGCCCATGCTAAATATGGAACAACATCTATCAAATTAACAGGTACAAGTAGTGCATCAGAAATATTGGTGCAAAATAGTGTGAGTATTCCAATAAATAGCACGCATAAATATTATGCTAGGTATGAAGTTTATCATGAAGGAGCAAGTGGTACTGCGGGAATTTATTGGCCAATAGCAGAGCCTAATTTTGTAGAGGGAGTAAGTTTAGGAACAGCAAATACTTGGAACGTTGTATCCTCAGTTAATAATCGTACCTCATTTTCAAGCTATACCACGGCCCCTTTAAGATTAGATTATAATAATAATAAAGCCACCACCTCGGTTTGGTATGATGGATTAGTATTAATTGATTTAACTGAAAGTTTTGGAAGTGGAAACGAACCAACTAAAGAATGGTGTGATAAAAATATTCCTTTCTTTGAAGGAACAACATATATAGAAGAAAGTTAATGTAAAGATTAACTTTTTTAAATACTTAAAATATGCTAAAATAGAAGTAGAAAACTGATGGAGGTACTATGAAAAAAACAATAAGTGAATTCAAAAAATTTATTGCGAGAGGAAATGTAGTAGATTTAGCAATAGGTGTAATAATTGGAGGAGCATTTTCATCGATTGTGACTAGTTTAGTAAATAATATCCTAACTCCTATTTTAGGGTTAATTTTAGGGGGAGTAAACTTTTCTAATTTAGCTATCACTTTTAAAAATACTAGAATTGAATATGGTGCATTTATAGAGAGTATTATTGATTTTCTAATTGTAGCTTTTTGCCTATTTATGGTAATTAAATTTATAAATAAAATAAGTAATTTAAAAAAGAAAGAAGAAAAGACACCAGAAATAAAAAAGAGTGATGAAGTGCTATTATTAGAAGAAATTAGAGATCTATTAAAAGAAAAGACGGATAGAAAATGATAATTTGTATAGTTGGACCAACAGGGGTAGGTAAAACAAAATTAAGTGTAGAATTAGCCAAAAAATATAATGGAATAGTGATTAATGCGGATGCCATGCAAGTTTATAAAGGAATGAATATAGGAACAGCTAAGATAAAAGAAGAAGAAAAAGAAAGTATTCCCCATTACTTATTTGACATAGTAGATGTTAATAAAAACTATACCGTTTTTGATTATCAAAAAGATGCTCGTAAATTAATAGAAGAACATAAGGATAAAACAATTATCTTTGTTGGGGGTACAGGCCTATATTTAAAATCAGCCCTATATAACTATGAATTTCCAGATAATAATGAAATCCAAAACACATATGATGATTTAACAAACGAAGAGCTATATAAATTAGCTATAAAAAAAGATGCAAATATGGATATCCATCAAAATAATCGAAAAAGATTAATTCGTTTTCTAAATAAAGAAAATAAAGAATTACCACCATGTAATCCATTATATGAAGCAATTTATATAGGCTTAACCTGCGATAGAGAAATTTTATATGAGCGAATTAATAAGCGAGTAGATTTAATGTTTGAAGAAGGCTTAGAAAAAGAAGTAAAATCTTTTTATGATAAAAAGATAAATTCTAAAGCCCTAACAACAGCTATCGGATATAAAGAATTATATATGTATTTTGATGGATCAATAACAATTGAAGAAGCGAAAGAATTAATCAAGAAAAATTCGAGACATTATGCCAAAAGACAATATACTTGGTTCAATAATCAAATGAACATCAATTGGTTTCTAGTAGATTTCAAAAACTTTAATAATACAGTTGAAAAAATAATAAAATTTATTGAAAATAAATAAAGGTGGTTACGTGAATAAAATAATAAAAAATATATTAACTAAAATTGAAAATAAAGGTTATGAAGCCTATGTAGTAGGGGGATATGTTCGTGATTTATTAGTGGGAATATCATCTTATGATATCGATATATGTACAAATGCAACGCCAAAAGAATTATTAAATATTTTCCCCAAGGCTTCTTCTAGAAATTTAGGTGGAATAGATTTTAAAATAAAAGAATATCATATAGAAATCACAACCTATCGAGAAGAAATAAAATATAAAAATCGTAAGCCAATAGAATTTAACTATATTAATAACCTTGTTGTAGATTTACAAAGAAGAGACTTTACAATTAATGCTTTATGTATGAATAGTAAAGGTGAAATCATTGATTTAGTTGGTGGAATAGATGATTTAAGTACTTTAAAAATAAGAATAATTGGTAATGAAGAAGAAAAGATTTGCGAAGATCCTTTAAGAATATTAAGAGGAATACGCCTAGCAACAATTTTAAATTTTAATTTAGATTCTAATTTTTATAAAGCAATAGAAACAAATAAAGATTTAATTTTAACCTTATCAAATACTAGAATAAAAGAGGAATTAGACAAGATATTATTATCTAATAATGTTCGAAAAGGTTTTAATTTATTAAATGACTTAGGAATATTAGATTTATTAGAGATAAATAAATGGAAAGAAATAATTCCTATAAAGAATATTGAGGGAATGTATGCTCAACTAAAAATAAATATTGATTTACCATTTACTAAAGAAGAAAAAAGCAATATTATTTCTTTAAGAAGAATTATTAATAGTAAAACAATTGATAAATTTACACTTTATCATTATGGATTATATCTATCTCAAGTAGCAGGAGAAATCTTAAATGTAGATAAAAAAGTGATAAATAAAATGTATAAAGATTTACCAATTCATGATAAAAAAGATATTAATATAAAGGCAGAAGATATTGTAAAATCTTTAGATATTGAATATTCTAAATTAATAAGTATTATCCTAAAAGATATTGAAAATTTGATAATTGATGGTAAAATAAGGAATAAAACCAGTGATATTATAAAATATATTAAGGATCATAAAAGCGAGTGGATAAGATGAATATAGATATTTTTAAAAGTAAAAAATATACTACGAATAGTTTGTTTATCAAAAAAATTTTAGCAATTAATTTAACTTTAGAAGAATTTTTAATGCTAACCTATTTTGATAATCAATATAATTCTTATTTAAATATAGAAGAATTAAGTAATAATCTAGGTTTAAGTTTAGAAAAGTCCTATGAAACTTTTAATAGTCTAATTTCTAAGAAACTAATTGATATTAAAACAGAAAAAGATATAGAAGGAAGACTAATAGAAAAGGTAAGTTTAGATAATTTTTATATGTTAGTATTAGAAACAGAAAAGAAAACAGAAAAAGAAGAAATAAAAACGGATATTTATACTGAATTTGAACGTGAATTTGGTCGACCAATAACTAGTATGGAATATGAAATTATAAATGCATGGCTAGAAAATAACTATAGTGAAGAGCTAATAGTAGGAGCTCTAAAAGAAGCGGTATATAATGGGGTAAAGAATTTAAGATATATTGACAAGATATTATATGAATGGAATAAAAAAGGCTTTAAGACAGTAAAAGATGTAACCAATCATTTAGAAAAAAGAGAACCTAAAAAGGAGGATAGTGAGTTATTTGATTATAACTGGTTAGATGATGAAGAGTGAAGAAATAATAAGAGTATTAGACATATATTATCCAGATGCTCGATGTGAATTAAATTATCATAAAGACTATGAGCTTTTAATTGCCACTGTCTTGAGTGCTCAATGTACTGATAAAAGAGTAAATATGGTAACCAAAGTATTATTTGAAAAATATGATTTAAAAGGCTTAAAAGAAGCTGATACTAAGGATATAGAGAGTATCATTAGACCATGTGGATCACATACCAAAAAATCAAGATACATAAAAATCATAGCAACAAGACTAATAGAGGACTATAATGGTATAGTTCCCAATAATAGAGAGTATTTAGAAAGTTTACCAGGAGTAGGAAGAAAAACATGTAATGTTGTTTTATCAAATCTGTATAATTTACCTGCTATTGCCGTTGATACTCATGTAACTCGCGTATCCATAAGATTAGGTTTAGCCAAAGAAAGTGATAATGTTTCTATAATAGAACAAAAACTAATGAAAAAATTTCCTAAGGATAAATGGAGCAGATTACATCACCAATTAGTATTATTTGGAAGATACCAATGTACTGCGAGAAATCCAAAGTGTGAAGAGTGTTTATTAAAAGATAATTGTCGATATTATAAAAATAAAGTTAACTAAATAATAGTTTATAAATTTTTAACCCCAAATATAAAAATCATGGAGAAAATAAGGAAGAAATTGTAAGTTAAGTAATTTAAAATAGTACTATTCAATCTTTTTATTAAATAAAAGGTGTAAAAAGCCTTGACAAAGTATTTAAATTAGTATTAAAATGTTAACAATTATATTTTAAAGGAGTGATGATATGACTTTAGAAGCAGTTAAATTAAAACACTACTTTTGCTATAAAAATAATATCTGCTCTAATTCTTTCTGCTCTTTTAATGGTGTTGCCAAAAAAACAAGTATCATTCTGTCTGATTGATACTTGTTTTTTTATATTTTAAGGAGGTAGAGTTATGAGTGAAATAAATGTTTTAAGTTTATTTCAAACATTAAAAGAATATAGTCCCGAAGAATTAGATAAAATTAAAAAGGCATATCAGTATGCTCGTGATCTACATGAAGGCCAGACTAGACAAAATGGCGAACCTTATATTAATCATCCGCTAAATGTTGCTATTATTTTGGCAGAAATGCATGCTGATAGTGATACAATATGTGCTGGTTTGCTACACGATACTTTAGAAGACACGAATGCAACAAAAGAAGATATTGCTTCTTTACTTAATAAAAATATTGCTAATTTAGTTGATGGTGTTACAAAGATCAGTAAACTTAATTTTTCTTCTAAAAAAGCTCAACATTTAGCTAATACAAGAAAGATTGTTACAGGTATTACTGAAGATGTCCGAATTATTATTATAAAACTAGCTGATAGACTTCATAATATGCGAACTTTACAATTTAAAACACCATTTAAACAACAAGAGAATGCTTTAGAAACGATGGAAATATTTGTTCCTCTTGCCTATTATATTGGAGCATATCGAATTAAGTCAGAATTAGAAGATTTATCCTTAAGATATTTAAAGCCTGATACATATCTTACTTTAGAAGAAAAGAAACAAAAATTGGAATTTCTTTATGAACCATATTTAAAAGAAATGCTTTTTAAAATTCAAATGTTGCTTAATAATAATAATATCCCTAATGAGGTAAAGATTCGTACTAAAAACATTTATGGCATTTATAAAAGGCTATGTGATGGTCATAAACTGTCAGATATTCATGATTTATTTTCTCTTAAAATTATGGTTGATGAAATTGAGAAATGTTATATTACTTTGTATTTAATTCATAGCCAATATCATCCTATCAATAATAAGTTTAAAGATTATATTAGTACTCCTAAAACAAATATGTATCAATCTTTACATACCACTGTTTTTGGCCCAAATGATCAATTAGTACAAATACAAATTAGAACATTCGCTATGGATAAAGTAGCTTCATTTGGTCTTGCAACTTATTGGGATATTGTGAAAGATGCTAGAGAGATTATGCAACAAGATTTAAAAGAAAAATATCAATTCTTTAAATCATTAGTAGAAATAAATAAAGTTTTTGGCGATAATCAAGAATTTATTTTGCAAATAAAAAAAGAATTATTTACCGATAAAATATATGTTTATACAACAAAGGGAGAGGTAGTAGAATTGCCTAAAGGAGCAACTCCAATTGACTTTGCTTATAAAATACATACAGATATAGGCAATACAATGGTTGGTGCTGTTGTTAATGAGGAACATGTGCCAATTGATTACGAATTAAAGAATAAAGATAGAGTAAAAATTATTACAGATGAATTATCTTTTGGACCTAGAGAAGAGTGGTTAGATAAAGTTGTTACTACTAGGGCTAGGAAAAAGATAAAAGAGTTTGAAAGGAGGTGATAATATGAGAAAATTAAGAAAAAAATTTAATAGAAAATGCGATTTATTATGTACTGCTTAATACTTATCGTATTGTTATAGTGCCATATATCATTAGAATATATGGTGCAATTAACAATATGAAAGATAATATTTGGAGGATATATGGAGGTTAGTGAGTTTAAAAAGAAAATAATTCCAAAAGAAATGAAGTTAAATATTGATGCTATTTTAGAAGAACAATTATTTAATGCTAATAGATATTATGCAAAATCAAATACTGATATATCTGCATTGGCTAAAGCAGAACTGGTAAAATTACCAACTCAATTTTTAGCAGAATTAAAAAGAAGATGGACATGGCATAATTATTTTTATGAAAATCTATTAGAACCTGCATTTTTAGAAATTAGTGATCAAATGAATTCAGACTTATCAGTCAATCAAATATTAGATTTAATTGAAATCTATAAAACATGTTGTTTAGTAGATGAAGCAACTCTCGTTATGTCAGGAAGCATTAAAGACTTTTTGCAATATCATTTTCCTAAAATTCCTATTTCATTAGATGGAATCGATATAGAAGAAGCAAAATTTATGCTTTTTACACCTGCAGAAGAAACTTTTTTTGCTCAATATTATATTGATCACTTAATATATATCATATTGTTAAAAAAGAATGATACTAAGGCAGTAAGTTATAGACAATATTTAATTAATAAATTTCATGCAAAAGATGAATTAATTTTTGAAGGAAGATTTAATAGAGATTTTTCTTCCAAATTACACTGTTCTATTGAAAGTTTATTAAAGCAAATTAGAGGTTATACAATTAGCTCGGAATATAAAATAAGACACTTATATTTTGAATTAGAAAATCCTGAGCGTAAAGCTTTTACTGATATAATTAAATATGATAATATTGATGAAAAATTTATTTCTTCACAACTTATTGGGATATCAGGATTTCTTTTTAGAAAAAAAGTTTTAGATATGCTAAATAATAGTTTGATTTTACCTAATCGAGGGTATATTTATGAATTTTCTAATGATAAAGTAATTAATTCACTTTATATTTTATTAAATGAAAGGAAGCGAAGAATGGATAAAGATATTAAACCTTATAAGCAAAAAGGGATGACTTGTGCCATTGCTTGTATGTTAATGGTTTTAGAATATTTCGGATTAATTTCTAAAGCGGATTGGATATTAGAGAAAAAATATTATCGTATATATCACTCAAAATATATGGAGGGAACACCATTTTCAGCATTAGCTTGGCATTTTGCTAAAAATGGTTTAGAAACAGAAATTATACATTCAGAGCATGATTTCTTTGATAATTCTAGTCATACTTTGTCTGATACTATTTTTGAAGAAGCAATGTCAGAATATAAGGGATTTATTAAAATTGCATTAGAAAAGGGTGCTAAAGTTATTAATGGAGTAGATATTAATTGTACAATGTTAAAAAGATATATTGAGGAAGGTAAAATGATTATCGCAGCTGGACAATGTAGTACTATGTTGCATGCTATTTTGATATTTGGATATAATGAGAATGGTTTCTTAGTTTGTGATCCATTATATGGTAAAAAGCAAGTAAAAACAAATAAAGAAATTACTTCTTTTATACAAACATCTATTGGTAAATGGTGTGTTGTTGTTGGTGAAAAAAAGCCTAAAAAAGACAAACTTATGACAGATATTCCTAAAATTCAAAATGAAGCAATGGAAAAGTTAAAATTAAAAGAGCATAAAGAATATGTGAACACAACTAAAGGTTTAATACGAAAATTAGAAAGATAATGGAGAAATTATGAAATATATTTATTATAATCAATATTTGATTAATCGTGATCTTCAAAATTTTAATATATTAGTTTCAAAAATTAAAGGTGGATATTTAATCGGACCTAAAATTACTGATAATTTTGATGAAGAATCTTTTTATAGAAGGGTTAAATCTTCAGCTTTATTTGATAATATTAATTATAGTAGACGTTTAAGTAAAAAGTTATTGGAAAAATTAGATGATTATTATTTTTTGTTATTAGATAATGAAATATTTGAAATAACTAAAAAAGGAAAGACTATTAGACATAAAATCATTTCTTTACCTTGGAGGAGTAGATGAAAAATAATAAATTAATTTTAAGTAAGGAAGAATTATATAAAGAAATGGGATCTGATTATAAGGATTTGCTATATTTGTTTGATGACAAATTTGGTATTATTAGTGCAGTTTTAAAAAGAAAAGAATTAAAGAAATATAACTTATATATGTATCAGTGCTTAAGTGCTAATGTTAAAGATTTATTTTGTTTAAGTAGAGAAGTTTCTAGTGGAGGACTAGGGGTTAGTAATTCTAAAAAAAGAGCTATAATTAGTTGCTTAGCAGAAGCTATCGAAAGATATTGTATGTCATATATTTCTCTTGATGAAGTTTATTTAAGTAAATTACAAAATATTAGTGATGCTCATAAATTAGATGATTTTTATACATATAATTCTTTGCAATATTCAGAACAAAAACAATTTTTAAACCCATATAAAGATGAGATTTATTGGACTAAAATATATTCTGTTACAAGCAAAAAGAAATGGAAATATTGGCCTGCTAGTTTAATTTATTTACCCTTTGAATTATCAAATTCAGTAGCAGAAAATACTTCTACAGGTATGGCTGCAGGAAGTTCGCTTCATGAATGTATTTTAAGTGGTCTTTTAGAATTAATTGAAAGAGATGCTTTAATGATAAATTTTTTGCAACGATTAAATCCTTTGGAAATTGATATTAATTCAATTACTCATGTTACTTTAATCGAGAAAATTAAAAAAGATTATAAACTTAAAATATATAAGTTATATAGTGATATTGATGTTCCTATTTATTTGTCGTTTATTTGGAAGGAAAAGTTTGGGAACCTTCATTATGGTATTGGAGCCTCAGCACATTTAGATTCAGATGAAGCAATTAATAAAGCATTAAAGGAAAGTTTATTTACATATTTTTATTCTAAAAATATTATGGATATGAAAAAAAATAATGCCCAAGATATAACAGCATTGTATGAACACTTTTTATATTATCAAGATGAAAAATTTTATAAATTGCTATTTTCTAGTAAAATAGAAAAATATGAATATAAAAAGATTGACGAAAAGCATTTGATGCAGCAACTTTCTAAAAATGGAATTGAAGTATATTATAAAGATTTAACTACAGATGATATTAAGGCTTCAGGAATAAAAGTAGTAAAAGTGATAGCCCCATCTTTAATAGATTTAAATAAAAGTCATCAATTACCAAGATTAGGTGCTAAGAGATTTTGGAGTGTACCCAAAAAATTAGGATTGCTAGTTCATGACACGCTTAGTGATTTACCACATCCATTTCCTTAAATCAAGCGTTAATTTTGAAAGACAGAAACAAAAATAGATGATTTTATAAAATCTTGAATATAATAATAAAATTTTAAGAAACTAAAAAGGAATAAAATTAATAAATAATAAAAAACTACTCATTCATGAGTAATTTTTATTGTGATTTAATATTTTGCGTTTCTAGTAGATCTTGAAATTCATCTGCTGTAAATATTCCATTTTTAGTAGCAAGTTCTCCATCTTTAAAGTAAAGAATAATAGGAACTTTAGAAATAATATTTGAATCAATTCCTAAAGCATCAGCAATATCATTTTTATAATCTTTATTAGTGTCTTTAAAATTAGTAACATTTAGAAAATAAAAACTATTCTGTAAATGATATTCATCTATAAGTGGTTTTAATTCTTGTTCTAAATGATAAACATCTTCATCATTTGTGAAACTAATATATAAGAAATAATAATTAGGTGTTTCTGATAAAACAGATTCAATTTCATTAATATCAGTCATTTCAAGACTAATTGTATTAGTACTGATTAAGAAGCTTTCATAATATTTTTCTTGTTCTTTAACCGTATGCCATTTATAAAAATATAGTGCAAGAAAAATTATGGCTAACACAATACAAAGTCCAATAAAATACTTTTTTAAAGTTTGATTTCTGTATTTAATTTTATTAGCTGCCATAACATCCCTCCATTAATAATATTCTATCACATAATAATCTTATTTGTAAATCATAATTTTATTCAGACTTGTCATCTAATTTAACTAAAACTTCTCTTGGTTTAGAACCGTTTGCAGGCCCTACAATACCACGTTCTTCAAGTAAATCTACAACTCTAGCAGCTCGATTATAGCCAAGACGAAATCTTCGCTGTAATAAACTAGTGCTTACTTTACCAGTTTGAATAGCAAATTCAACAATTTCATTATATAAAGGATCATCATATTCTTCTGTTTCATTAGGAAGTCCATGAATTCCACTACCTGTAGCATCTAAATTTTGCATTTCCTCACTATAATGAGCAACTTGCTCTTTACAAACATAATCAATAATTCGTTTAATTTCATCATCGGCAATAAAACATCCTTGAATACGTATTGGTACATTTTCACCCATAGGAAGATAAAGCATATCACCTTTACCAAGCAACTTTTCAGCGCCACTCATATCTAAAATTGTTCTTGAATCAATATTAGAAGCAACAGCAAAAGCGATACGAGAAGGAATGTTTGCTTTAACAACACCAGTAATAACATCAGTAGAAGGTCTTTGAGTAGCAACGATTAAATGAATACCTGCAGCACGAGCCATTTGAGTAATACGCATAATAGAGTCTTCTACTTCTTTGGAAGCTACAAGCATCAAATCTGCAAGTTCATCAATAATGGCTACAATATAAGGCATCTTATGAACATTAGTGCCATTATTTTTATTTTCTTTCATAATCCAATCATTATAACCAGCAATATTTTTAACATTAGCATCACTAAACATATCATAACGTTTATCCATTTCGGCAACCAACTTTTGTAAAGCGATACTAGCTTTTTTAGGATCACTTACAACTGGACATAAAAGGTGAGGAACACCATTATAATTAGATAATTCAACTTTTTTAGGATCAACAAGCATTAATTTTACTTCATCAGGTTTATAACGCATCAAAATAGAACAAATCATTGTGTTAGTACAAACCGATTTACCAGAACCGGTAGAACCAGCAATTAAAAGGTGAGGCATTTTTGATAGATCAGCAAGTTGTGGTCTACCCATAATATCTTTTCCTAAAGCCACCACAATTTTAGCATCACTTAAACTCTTTTGTTCATGAGCAAGTACCTCTTTAAATTTAACAGCACTAATACTTGGATTAGGAATTTCTATTCCAATTGTACTTTTACCTGGAATAGGGGCTTGAATTCTAACATCTTTAGCTGCAAGGGCTAAAGCAATTTCTTTATTGATACCAACGATTCTACTAACTTTAGTACCACTTGGCACTTTTACTTCAAATTGGGTAACAGCAGGACCAATATGAATTTCCACCACTTGACCATTAATTTGGAAATCTTTTAATACTCGTTCTAAATTTTCTTTATTACTTCGAATATAATTATTAGAAGCCGGATTCTTTTTTTGTTGTACCACATTATCTAATAATGAAAGAGGAGGAAGTGTATAATTGCTATTAGCTTCATAAATTGTTTCTTTGCTAGTTGCTAAATTTTCTTTTTGAGGTTCTTTCATTGTTTTTAACTCTTCCATACTCGTAATAATAATTTTATCATTTTTCTTTTCTTCAAATTCTTGATCTTCTTCATATTGATAATCTACTTCTTTTTCTTTGGTTGTTTTTTCTTTAGGTGTAGCATTTTTTAATTTACTAAAGAAAGATTTAATTTTTTGAAAAATATCTGCAAAAGTAATATTAAAAAATAAAATAAACCCAAATATACTTAAGATAACACAGACGATTTTAGTACCTGTAAGACCAAATAAACTACTGAGTCCAATAGAAAATATGGCCCCAATTACTCCACCACCAATTTCAATAGAAGTATCACCACTTGTAAATAAAGCTGTATTAGAACCAATTGTTGAAATACGTTCCATATACTGATCAATCGTAGATTGGAAGATATCTCCAGCACCATCACATTTAGCAATAAAGCCAAAATGACTAGCAACTAAAACAACAATAATAATAACATATAAACCCATAAGTTTTTGGCTCAAAAATTTAGGTAAATTTCTTTTAACCAACATATAAATTCCTAAGATAAGAATAAAAATTAAAAGAAAAATCCAAGCCCAACCTCCGACTAAAAACATTGCAAATTTTTTGATAATAGATCCAACAGGCCCAAACCCAAATCCAATAATACCAATTAAAATTAAAATAAGACCCGTAAGTTCGACACTAAATCCTACTTTTTCTGTTTCACTATTTTTTGTTTTTTTCTTCTTTGCCATCTTACTTCACCATAATAATTATAACTGATTGAAGTGGGGAATGCAAATGATTTATTGTAAATAGACATGATTTATGTTAGAATAATAAACATACTGATTATATAATATAAGCAAACAAATTTCTATGGAGGTAGCGATGTTTCAAGTAGAAAAAAATAAAACACTATATATTATAAATAATGAAATAATAGGAGAGGTAGATTACTCTTATATAAATAAAGATACAGTAAATATTACCCACACTTATGTATCGCCACTTTATAGAGGAAAAGGTATTGCGGAAAAAATGATGGAAAAAATATTTAAATATATAAAAGATCATAATTTAAAAGTAATATGTACTTGTTCTTATGCGGAAAAATGGTTTCAAAAGCACGAAGAGTACCAAGATTTAAAAGTTAGTAAATGAGGAATTAAGATTTACTTTTGAATGATGAGACGATATAATAATGAAACAAAAGAAAAGGAGAATTTAATATGGGATTATTTGATAAATTTAAAAAAGTATTTGCTAAAAAAGAAGAACATAAAGAAGATGTAGAAGTATATGAAAAAGGTCTTGAAAAAACAAGAAAAGAATTTGTAAATGAGTTAAGCATTTTAGGACACAAATATACGAAAGTAAGTGAAGAATATTTTGAAGAATTAGAAAGTATTTTAATTATGGCAGATATTGGCGTAAATACTGTAATGGAATTTTTAGATCGCTTAAAAGCTAGAGTAAAAAAGGAAAATATTACAGACACTAAATATTTACAAGAAGTAATAGTAGACGAATTATTTATTATATATGTAAGTGGTGAATCATTAAGTGATAAGATTAATATGAATCCAACTGGCCCAACCGTTATATTAATGGTTGGCGTAAATGGTGTAGGGAAGACTACAACAATTGCGAAGTTAGCTTATAAATATAAAAAAGAGGGCAAAAGCATTATGATGATTGCCGGGGATACTTTTAGAGCAGGAGCCGTTCCTCAATTAAAAGAATGGGCAGAAAAAACTGGTTCGCTATTTTATGGCAAAGAAAATACTGATCCTGCTGGAGTGATTTATGATGGATTAATAATGGCGAAAGAAAAAAATATTGATATTGTGCTTGTAGATACAGCAGGACGCTTACAAAATAAAGTAAATTTAATGAAAGAATTAGAAAAAATAAATAAAGTAATCGGAACTCATATTGAAGGTGCTCCCCAAGAAACTCTTTTAGTAATTGATGCATCTACTGGTCAAAATGGTATATTACAGGCAGAAAGTTTCAAAGAAATAACGAATATTACAGGAATTGTTTTAACAAAGTTAGATGGAACAGCCAAAGGAGGAATTGTTCTAGCTATTAAAGAGAGTGTAAATATACCTGTTAAATTTATTGGTTTAGGTGAAAAGATGGAAGATTTAAAACCATTTGATATTGAAAATTATATATATGGCTTATTTAAGGATATGATAGATGATGGAAAATAGAGAGTACTTAAATTCTTTATTTGATATTTATGCATATTTATTAACGAAAACAGAACAAGAAACATTTGAAGATTATTACATGGAAGATTTATCTTTACAAGAAATCGCCGATAATAAAAATATTAGTAAAAGTAGTGTAGGGAAAACTTTAAAGAGTGCCATAGAAAAGTTAGAAGAATATGAAACAATTTTACATAATTATAAAACAAAAACTATTATAGAAGAAATATTACTAGAATCAGATATTAATAGAATAAAAGAAAAAATAAAAAACATATTAGAAAACATGTAATTTCATAAGAACTCCACTTGTATTTAAAAGTAAAATATGATAAACTCTAAATTAGTAGAGCATTAGGTCTAAATGCCTACTTTTGTGTGTAGACATTAACCGTTATATTGTTTCTTACAATAATAATAGTTGATGTCTTTTTTGGTTGAAACCAATTTATAAGTTTAGAAACAATTTTCTTCACTAACTAAATCTCTACTCCTTTCTATTAACCAAAACCCTATAAGGAGGCAAGGCAATAGAAATTTGTCTAGTTTAGTAGACATCAGTCCCAATGCTCAAGACTTTATTATGAAGGAAAATAAAGAAATAATCAAGAAAAAACGTCCGACAAAATCCGATACTGTTTGACAATTAAGTCGAAAATAAAAATACCTATTTAAGGTATTTAGGACTATCAACTTTACCTAAAAGATAATCAGCAGAAATATGATATTTTTTACAGATAGTATATAAAAATGGAGTTGCAATTAAGCTTCTAGCTGTTTCATAATTTCCGATAGTACCCTTAGCAACATTTAAAAGAAACGATAATTTTACTTGAGATAATTTATTTTCTTTCCTAAATTCTTTTAATCTATTTTTTACCATTTCAAGGTTGATTTCACAAATAGAATTTTGATATTGATTTATATTATTAAATTCAAAAATATAATCTAAAGAGACACCAAAATAATTACATAAATCATTCAAATGTTTAAGTGGAATAATTGTATATTCTACTTCAAAATGATGATAAGCTTGCTTTGTAACGCCAATTAATAATCCTAATTGCTCTTGGGTTATCCCATTTCTTTCTCTCAAATTTTTTAATCTTTTTCCATACAGCATATTCTTATGTCACCAAACAAATTTTCTCACAGACAACATATCATTTTATCATTGGTATACTAATAATGAGAATTTTCTTGACTTTTGAACTAGCTCAAATTATAATTTAAGTATAAGCTAGGAAACTTATCATAGCTTATATAAATCCAAAAACAAATGAAGTAATACTTCATAATAAGGAGCTTAGCTATGAAATTTGAGATATTAAAAAGAAGTCATTTAAAAAGAAATATTATGATAGGAATTTTGATAGTAGCAGTAATTAGTGCAGTAGTATTAAATTTTACAAAAGCAAAATATAAAGCAACACAGAGCATTCCTTTGGTAAGTGGAACAATTAATTACAGTTTAGCAGATTTAAATATAGTAGCTATTTATGTTGATGGAAATGAAGTAGATACGTTAGATGAAAGTGTTATGTATACTTTAGATGCAGAAAAAAGTGTATGTACATATAAAGATGGAAGTACAATAGAAAATTTAGTATTAAATTATGATAGTGAAACAAGAAGTTTTAGCATTGCCCCTTTTACAACTAAAGGTACTAAATGTACATTGTATTTTAATTCAATACCAGGAATCACGACCGCAACTCTTTCATACAATGCAACAACAATAAATAACACATCTAATCCAAACTTAATAATAGATTCTGAATACGAAAGTATTACATATTCCATAACATCAGGTAGTGCTTATGCAAGCATTAATGAGAATACTGGAGTAGTAACAGGTAAATCTAATGGAACAGCAGTAGTAGAAGCATCCATTATAGACAAAAAAGGAAATAACATTATAGTAACAAGCTCAGTTCAAATAGGAAGTATAAGTAATACAAATAGATATGTGTGGGGAAAGTATAATTTAAGTCAAAATATAAATGAAGAGTACTTAGGAACGTCAATTAGCGGAAATCAAATTAAAACATGGATAGATGGAGCTAAAGGAAGTGGAAGTAATTCATGGTCTCCAACAGAAGGTGGCTATTTTTCGATTGAGTTTGAGACACCTCTTTATTTTGCACTATCAGAAAAATATGTTAAATCAAGTAATAACACATTTAAATTGTCAAATATTGTAAAAACAAACGTTCTTAGTGGACAATATAAAAATAGTTTTTCTTTTTCACAAACTGGGATTGTCTATAACGAAGGTAACAGTAAACAGTTTTATGCCGCTGTTTCGCTAAATCCAATAACAGAAAATACAGAATTTCAATATATTTTCCCACTATCTTTTGTAAGTGGAGGAACAATTTCTTTAGTTGCTTATATAAATGTTCCTAATTCCTATGACTCAAATTATTATGATAGTAATCATCCTCAAAATGCAATTTATGTTTTACCAGAAGTAAGATCATATAATCAAAATCAACCTACATATAGATATTCTTTAATGACTTCCAAAGGATCTTTAATTGAAAATGTGTCAGGTACTTCCAATTCAACATATCCAACAGATGCTATATCTGGCTCATATTGGTATACTTATCAAGGAAATGATATCATAGATCCTAATGGTGTGACGCTTTCTTTATCAGGAACAAATGTAACAGCAACAGTTAATACACGTTCTAATACTTATGGAGGAACAATTAGTTACCAATATGAATATAGCATTAATGGAGGAGCAACATGGACTACGGTTGCTACTACTAGTAGCACTTCTTATAACATGGCAATACCATCTAATGCAAAATCTATAATTGTAAGAGTAAAAGCTCAAGATAATTATGGATTTACAAGTAATACATATCTTTATAGTAATGGAATTTCCATAGTTAAATAAGACATCTTAATTAATTTTAGAGTAAAACATAAAGAATAAATAATACTCACTAAATGCATAAAATTCAAAGAAAAATGTAAGTAAAATGTAAAGTAATTTTAAAAAAATTAACGATCTCTATACACCCGTTTTATAATAATAAAAGATAGGTGTAGAGTATGAAAATATTAAAAGCTATAATTTCTGTTTGTCAAAGACTACTTGGAATAATCAACATATTATTAATAGTTGTAATAGTATTAAATCTTTTAAATTTAATTTTAGGACAAGTTCAAAAAGAAGGGTATATTTCTTTTCTAGGATATTCTTATGTAAATATTGTAGAAGATAATAAGGAATTGGATTTAAAAAATGGTGATTTTGTTTTAATTGACTTAAATAAATTACCAGAAGAAGGAAAGATAGCATTTTACCAAGAAGATACAGAATTTAGTTTAGGAAAAGTGAGCAAAATTAAAGAAGATAATATAATAATAAATAATGAAAAGGAAACAATAGTTAAAAAGGATTTAGTAGTAGGAACAGTTATTAATATTATACCGGTATTAGGGAAAGTAGTAACATATTTATTTAAACCTATGATTTTAATTATAGCAATTATTACCATAATTATAACCAGTATAATAGAAAAATTACTTCAGAAAAAATTAATGAAGATGAAAAAGCCAGATTTTAAACAATACAACAACCCTATTTAGACAAAGAAAAAACAAACTTTGTCTTTATTTTTGACTAATTTTGTAGTAAAATGATATTTCCAAATGTTATGGAGGGGATGTTTATATGAAAAAAACAAAAATTGTATGTAGTATTGGACCTGCTACAAATAAAAAAGAAGTATTTAGAAAGTTAGTTCATGCAGGAATGAATGTAGCGAGAGTAAATTTTTCTCATGCAACAATAGAGGAAAGAGAGACAGTACGTGATTTAGTAGCATGGATAAACGAAGAAGAAAACCACAATATTGGTTTACTTTATGATACAAAAGGACCAGAGTTTAGAAGTGGGGAAGCGATAGAAGAAGGAATTGAATTAATTCCTGGAAATACAATTCGTGTCGTAAAAGAAAATGTAATTGGCAATAATGCTCGTTTTAGTGTAAACCATCCAGAAGCTTTAGATAGTTTAGAAATTGGCAGTACCATTCAATTAGAAAATGGACTAATGAAAATAGAAGTAATTAGTAAAGAAGAAGATGGAGTAACTTGTAAGGTAATTAATGGAGGAATTTTAAAAAGTAAAAAGAGTTTATTTGTTCCAGGAGTAAAACTAGATATTCCATTTATTAGTGAAGTAGATAAAGAAGATATTATCTATGCTTGTGAAAATAATGGTGACTTTTTGGCTCTTTCATTTGTTTCTACCAAAGAAGATGTATTAGAAGCACGTAAAATCATTAATGAACAAAAGAGTAATATGAAAATTGTATCTAAAATTGAAAGTAAAACAGGAATTGATAATTTAGATGAAATTTTAAGTGTAAGTGATGGTGTTATGGTAGCTCGTGGAGATCTTGGCGAAGAAGTGCCAATTTCTCTTTTACCAGTATATCAAAAATTAATCATTAGAAAGGCAAGAGAACACGGAAAATTTTGTATTGTCGCAACAGAGATGTTAGAGAGTATGAAGAAGAACTCACGTCCAACTCGTGCTGAAGTTACCGATGTAGCAAATGCGGTATTAGATGGAACAGATGCTGTCATGCTAAGTGGTGAAACAACTGTTGGAGCATATCCCGTAGAAACAGTTCAATTTATGGCAAGTATTGCTAATGATGCTGAAGAACATAGTGAAAATCATTTTGGTTATTTAGGAAAAATAGGTAGAACAGAATGTATTGCTAGAAGCGCTGTAGATTTGACTAAATATGTTGATGTAAAAGCGATTGTTGCTGAAGCAATTAGTGGCTATAGTACTCGTATGATTAGTAATTTTAGACCAAATTGTCCAATTTTAGCAACTTGTACAACGAAAGAAGTAGCAAGAAGTTTAGCCTTAAATTATGGTGTTTATACTACACTAGTACCATTAATGGATGACACAGATGAATTAGTGGAATTAGTAAAAGAAAAAGCCATTGATTATTTTAAATTAGAAGTAGAAGAGAAAATTATTATTACAGGTGGGCTACCTGCAATTAATAATGTAAGATTAACAAACTTTTTAAAAATTGAAGAAATCACCAATAAATAAGATGATTTCTTTTAATTTACAAGGAAAAAAAGAAATGATATAATACGTAGAACGGAGGAATATAAAGTGGATTTAGCATTTATAAAAGGAAATAATAAATTAAGTGTTCGAGTAGGTTTAATTTTACAATATAAAAATGAAATTCTTTTGTTAAAAAAAGATTTCAATAATTATTATGTTTTACCAGGCGGCCATGTAAAATTTGGGGAATTTTTGGAAGAAAGTATAAAACGTGAAATAAAAGAAGAATTAGCCCTTGATATAGAACCAGAGTATTATACTTTCCTTGAAAACTTTTATACAAATAAATTTTTTAGACATGAATATTTTTTTATTTTCCGAAGTAAACTAAATAATAAATTAAAATTAACGCAAACGATAGAAGGGCTAGAAAAAGTAGAATGGATAGATTTAAAAGAAAGAAAAGATATAAAAATTTATCCAAATTCCTTAAAGGAAATTTTAACTACCAATGAAGCATAAAAACTTAATAACTCAAGATACAATTACAATTGAATTAAATGATGAACAAAGAAATAGAATTCAATATATATTAAAAAAATATAAACCTTTATCAATAAAGCCAAAAGAAAATTTTTTCTGCTTTGAAAAAAAGATAGAAACAATTACTCAAGATAAAGAAAGAATCATATCTCTATTAAAGGAAGTTTTAAAAGAATTTAAAATATTTGAAGAAGAAAAAGTAATTGTATTATTAACGGGAAGTTATGCAAGAGGAACCAATCGTTTTAATAGTGATTTAGATTTGCACTTTATATATAAAAACCGTTTAAAAAAGAAATTAGAAATTGAAGAAGAGTTATATATTTATATCATTTCTAAGCTTACTAATATAAAAAGAAGTCGTATTCATGCAGTAATTACAACTAAATTAAATAGAAAAAATATTGAAAAAATAAAAAAACAATCTTCTAATAATTCCTTAAAAATAATATTAAAAAATAAAGATTGGATAGCTTCTTATGAATTTGAAGCAACTACCAAAAAACGTTTTTATTTAAACTATCTCAACTCCAAAAATATAAATTCATTTTATAAATATCTAAGAAAAGAAATAAATTGTCAAAATAGAGAATGGGCCCATAATTTTTTAGTAATAAAGAATGAATCAAAATGGAATAGCAAATATAAAAAATTATTAAATTATGAAAAGAAAAAGATAAGTAAAGAGAAGATAGAAAAACAAATCAAAATTTTATTAAATAATTTAGAGCAAGAAACAGAAATAAATGTTAAAAGAAAATATCAAACAAATACATACTATAATATTTATAATACATTAGAAATTGTAAGAAATTATTTGATTTTAACGGGAGAGAATATCCCTAATTTTAATCTACTTAATTTTCTAAATAATAACAAATTTCTTCAAATTATATCCTTAAAAGAATTTGAAGAAATATATCGTTATTTAAATTTAATAGAGGATTTAGCATATATATTAAAAGAAAGAAAAGAGGTTTTTAGTATCCATAATAATAATGATTTACAAAACTATATTACGAAAGAATTAGAAGAAGGATATCAAAAAATAAAAGAATTATTAAAGGAGATATTAAATAGAATGAGGTGTAAAATAAATGAATAGAGCAGTGATTACAATACCTTTATCTCCAAGGAAGTATAAAGAATTAGGAAGATTCACAGTTCCAGCAATTGGTGATGCAATAGCAAATATAGTAGGCGCTAACTTTTATTTAGCCTTAAATCATTTAGATTCTTACCATGATCGTAAAGATGATTTAAAAAAATATTTGGAAACTTATCACAATTTAGACATGAAGGGTGAAATCTGGATTGATGAAGAACATAAACAAGCTTTATTTGCCATTTTTGAAGATTGTATAAAAAAAGGATTTGTGGAAGAAAGAATTGTAAGAAGTTATAGCTGCCCTTGTGGAGTTATAGATATTGAAGAATCCAAAGTTGCTACCTTAAATCCTGAAAAGAGGCAATTCATGTTAAAAGAAGATGGAATGTATTGTCCAGTTTGTCATGAAAAATGTATTTTAAAAGAAGAACAAGCTTTAGTATTGAATTATGCTAAAATTAAAAATAAAGAGCAAAGATTTATTCCAGAATTTCTAAATAAGGATGCCAAGACTTTCAGTAAAATGTTTAAAGATAGTTATCAAGTAATTACCAGAAAACGAAATACGGGGTTGCCTTTTAAGTACCACTTCCAAGATTATAATATTGATATTGATTTTTTATGGAGTTTATACTTATTATTATTTCAAGAAGAAGAAAAAATTGTGATATGTGGAAATCGAGAATTATATCAATTATACTTAGTAGGATTAATGGAAAAAATGATAAAACCTACCGCTCAAACTTTATTAATTGGAACTCCTTTTCTAACAGGCTTAAATGTTCTATCATCAGTGGCTTCTAATGAAGAAGAACAATTAAATAAAAAGTTAGGAATTTTATTAAATATAAAATGGATGCGAAAAGAAAAAGAATATGAAGATTCAATCTTTAAATATTTAGAAAAATTATCTCTAGAAAAGAAAAGAAGAATGTTATATAATTTAAAAGAAGAACGAACAGAAAAACGAGGATTGGAAGAAGATGTTGTTTTTGCTTTAAGAAGATTTAATATGCAAGAGCAAGTAAGACAGTTGAAAAGAGGTTTAAATGATTAGTGTATTATTAAGTAAGATAGAACAAGGAATGAAACTAGTTACTCCTGATTTAAAAAAGTATTTAAATGAACATAGTCATGTTCTTATTTTACCATGGGCATTTCCTATTGAACTAACGAAAGAAAGTTTTCAAAATGATTATTTTAAAGAGGGAACTAAAAAATACAATAAATATATAGAACCTCTATTAAATTTAGGTATTCAAAAAGAAAATATCATAATTAGTAATCCATATCAAGATACAAAAGAAAAATTAAAAAATAAACTTACAGAAGTGGATTGTTTAGTTCTTCCTGGTGGAAACCCTGAAATGTTATTTAATAAGATCGTGCATAAATTTGATTTATTATATGATATAAAATATTTTAAAGGTGTAATTATTGGTGAAAGTGCTGGTGCCGTTTTACAATTTGAACGATATTTTATTACTGCTAAAAATAATTATTATAAATATTTTGCTTTTTATGATGGTTTTGGCCTTCTAAAAGATCCTTTTTATTTAGATGTTCACAGTACCAATCAACCAAATTATTTGCGAAAGCTAGAAAAAATAGCTACAGAACATCATAAAAATATATATGCTATTTTTGATGATGGAGCTCTGATCATAAATAGGGAAGATCTACAAACCAAAACGATTGGAAATGTAAAAAAAATTTTAGGAGGAAAGGAAAAATAAATGGATATCAATTTTAAAACAGAAAACTACACTTTTAATTATCGCGTTGCAGCTATAATAAGATATCAAGATAAAATATTAGTGGAAAAAAATTTAGAAGTAGATTATTATGGACTAATCGGAGGAAGATGTAAATTAGGAGAAGATAGTATTACAGCTTTACAAAGGGAAATACTAGAAGAAACAAAAGAAGAAACCGAATATGTAAGAACAGTAGGAGTATTAGAAAATTTTTTTACTTCCAGATATACAAATAGTCCTTATCATGAAATTTTAATTATTCATGAATTAAAATTTAAAAATCCAGAAGCATATAAAAAATCTTCCATCATAAATTTAGAAGAAAAGAAAAAAGCTAAATTTTATTGGATAGAAGAAAGTGAATTAAAAAAATCAAAAGTAGAACCAGCCATTGTATTTAAACATTTAGAAGAACAATCTATTTTTCATTTTATTAATAAAAATTAGCCAACCTTGAATAAAGTTGGTCTTTTTTTTACATGATTAGAATAGAATGAATTGGAGGCTCTTTATGTTTAATAACTTTGGATTTATAGGAAGTAAAATTTTAAAAGATGCAGAGGAAGAAAGAAATCTATTATCGCATCCCTATGTAGGAAGTGAACACTTATTATTAGCAATATTAAAAAATAATAGTGAAATAAAAGAACGTTTAGAGGATTTAGGACTAACATATAAAAGATTTAGACAAGAATTAATTGATATTGTTGGAATACCTAAAAAAAATATTGATGTAAATTTATATACTCCTCTACTAAAAAGAATATTATCCAATGCTTTAAGTGATGCGAAAGAAAACAATAAAGGAATTGTAACAGAAAGTCATTTGTTAGTAGCACTATTAGATGAAGGAGAAGGAATTGCTATTCGTATTATGATTGGAATGGATATCAATTTAGATGATTTATATGATGAATTAAAAATAAAACCTCAAGATATCAAAAGTGAAAAATTGGAAGTCATGAATGTTGGAAGAGTATTAAATGATAAAGTTGATGAATTTGATGAAGTAATTGGAAGAGATAAAGAAATTAATAGTGTAATAGAAGTTTTATTACGTAAGAAGAAAAGTAATCCTCTTTTAATAGGTCCAGCTGGAGTAGGAAAAACCGCCATTGTAGAAGAGTTAGCTAGAAGAATTAAAAATAAAGAAGTACCAATTCCCTTATTAAATAAAAAAATTATCGATTTACCAATGGGTGATTTAGTAAGTGGCACGAAATATCGTGGTGAGTTTGAAGAGCGATTAACGAAAATTATTAAAGAAGTTATTAAAAATAAAAATATTATTCTCTTTATAGATGAAGTTCATACCATGGTAAATGCTGGAGGAGCAGAAGGAGCAATTAATGCTGGGGATATCTTAAAACCTTACTTAGCAAGAGGGGATTTAAAGGTAATAGGAGCAACAACGACCGAAGAATATGAGAAATTTATTGCAAAGGATAAAGCTTTAGAAAGACGGTTTGAAACTATTTTAATAAAAGAACCAACATTAGAAGAAACAAAAGAAATCTTAAAAGGGTTAAAAGAAAGCTATGAGAATCATCATAATATTAAAATTACTAACGAAAATATTGAAGATATTGTATCATTAGCAAGTAAATATTTATTTAAAAAGAAAAATCCTGATAAAACAATTGATTTACTAGATAGTGTTTGTGCACATATAAAAAGAAAAAATATTCAAAAAGAGGAATTAATAGAGTTAGAAAGAAAATTAAAAGAGCTAACCAAATTAAAAGAAAAAAGTGTTTTAGAAAATAAATTTGATAAAGCTCTAGATATTTGTTTAAAAATAAGTGAGTTAGAGGAAAATATTAATAAATTAAAAGAAAGTAAAAATGATAATATTACAAAAGAAGAAATCTTAAAAGTAATTGAAAATAAAAGTAATATTCCTTTATTTATCAATAAAAAAGAAATGCTTGAAAAAATAAAAAAGGAATTATTTGCAAACATTCTATATGAAGAAGAAGCATTAAATAAATTATTAGAAAATTTAAGTTTATTTTATGAAAAAGAACATCCTACTAAATTATTATTAGTTGGTCCAAGTGGTGTAGGCAAAACATCAAGTGTTAAATTAATTAGTAAAATAACCAAAAATCATCTAATTAGACTAGATATGAGCGAATATAAAGATTCAACTTCCTTAAGTAAATTAATTGGAACTCACGGAGGATATATAGGATATGATGATTCTTTCATATTTAAAGATGTAAAATATAATCCATATTCGATTATTTTAGTTGACGAACTAGAAAAAGCTCATCCAAGTATTATGAATTTATTTTTACAAATTATGGATGAAGGAACAATTCATGATGCCCATGGTGAAGAAATAGATTTTTCTCATACTTTAATTATGATGACATCTAACGCTTATAAAAATAATAATGTTGGTTTTCTAGATACTAAAAAAGAAAATTTAACCGAATACTTTAGTGAAGAATTTTTAGGAAGATTCGATGATATAATAATATTTAGTGCTCTAAATAAGGAACAAGCACTAAGCTATTTAAAAGAAAAAATAAAAGATGAAAGCTTAGATTATGAAGAATTATTAAAAGATACATCATACGAGAAATATGGTTTTCGTTATTTAAATAAAATAATTGATAAGTATAGGCTAAAAATAGAAAATTAAAAAAGGCCGAAGCCTTAAATTCCCAAATCAAATTTCATTTGGGGATTTTTTTCCTTAATTAAAACTCTTGGATAACCTTCTATTTTGATATCTTCTTGGGTAAAATCATAAAAATTACTTTTATCTGGATTTAACCAAATAGTTGGATTACACTCAACAGGTTCTCTTTCAAGTATTTCTTGAGCTTGTTTAATATGTCGATCATAAATTTGAATATTATTATAAAACCAAGTAAATCTTCCAGGTGTATATCCGCAATGTCTAGCCACTAAATAAAGAAAAATTAAATATTGAACTTGATTAATACAACCAGCAGTTAAAAAATCACTACTTCTTTGAAATAAAGACATATCGAGATAATCAATACCATCTTTACCATGTCGCACATTCCAAACCGTTTGATAAGCACAAGGCTTTAATCCATGCTTTTCCTGAAAATCTTCTACTTGCCACATATTAATTATATGTCTTCGACCATCGGGGTCATTTTTAATTTCTTCTAATAAATTTTTAACCAGATGATGACGTCTAACGGTCTCGCCGTAACATGAACCAATAGTTCTGTTTCCAATATCCCATTCATCCCACCAAGTAACACCATATTTATCTTTTAAAACATCTAAATTATTAGATTCATCTTGATAAATCCATAAAAGTTCTCCAATCGCACTTTTAACAGCAATAGGTCTAAGTGTAATAAGAGGGCTTTCACCTTTTGTAAGATCATAGGTACACATCCCATGATTAACGCTTAAAGTATGAGCAGGAACCCCATCACTATATTTTGGTCTAGGATTTTTATCTAGAGTACCCTCACTTAATATTCTTTCAATAATTTCTTTGGTGTATTGATCACCTTTAGTTCCTTTCATAAATTACCTCCTAAATTAATTATAAAACAAATTATGCTGAAGTCAATGAATAATAACATCAATAATAATAATAAGGAAAAAATAATAGCAAGATATTTATAAAATTAAAGTATTTTTATTAAATAATAAAAAAGAAAAAGAAAATAGATTGACATCATAATTATTTTCATGTAAATTAAAAATGGTGATAATATGGCAATAATAAAATTAATAGCCGCAATAGGTAAAAACAATGAATTAGGAAAAGATAACAATTTAATCTGGCATTTAAAAGAAGATTTACGTTTTTTTAAGGAAGAAACAACAGGACATAAAATTATTATGGGATATAATACTTATGTATCATTACCTAAGTTACTTCCAAATAGAACTCACATTGTTTTAACTCATCACAAGATTGATAAAGAAGAGGTAATTGTATTTTCTGATTTTAATGAGCTACTGAACTATTTAAAAACATTTAACGAGACAGTATATGTAATAGGTGGAGCTAGTCTTTATAAATTATTTTTAAATGATGCAGATGAACTCATTTTAACAGAAATAGATGATGCGAAAGAAGCAGATGTATATTTTCCAGTATGGGATAAAACAAATTATGTAGAGAAAATAATAAGTGCCCAAAAAGAAGAAGGAATTAGTTATAAACATGTAAGATATAGGAGGAAAAAATAATGAAAGGAAAATTAATCGTAATTGAGGGAACAGATTGTTCTGGAAAAGAGACACAAACAAAATTACTAATGGAAAGATTAAAAAAAGATGGAGAAAAAGTAGCAACTTTATCATTTCCTATGTATGATACTCCATCAGGTAGAATTATTGGAGCATGTTTACTAGGGAAGCCTCAAATGTGTGATAAATATTTAAAAGAAAATCATAGTTTCTTCCCGGAAGGGGGAGGAGAGGTAGATAGTTTAGCAGCTTTATGTTACTATGCCGCTGATAGACGCTATAACTTACCGATAATAGAAAAATATTTGAATGAGGGCTATACTCTAATTGTTGATAGGTATGTAACAAGCAATATGGCTCATCGAGGTGGAATGTTAGAAACAAAAGAAGAACGACTTAAAATGTATCAAAAAATAGATACTTTAGAATATGCTCTGATGGAACTTCCAAGACCGGATCAAGTAATATTACTATATATGCCATATGAACAAGCTTGTGAATTAAAGAAAAAAAGAAGAGAACTTCCAGATGAAACAGAGATGGATGAAAATTATTTAAAAAGAGGAGAAAGAGCTTATTTAGAACTTGCTGATATTTATCATTATGATATTGTAAATTGTGTAGAAAGTGATCGAATTAGAACAATAGAAGATATTAATCAAGACGTTTATAAATTAGTTAGAAAACGCTAAAGAAGTTAAATTTTAATAAATAACTTCTTTTTTTCATATGTTTTAATGTAAAGTAAAACCTAGTTTTATTGACATTTTTTTACTAAATGTTATACTAAAATTAGATAATTGTTTGTATGAGGAGGTTCATAATGAAAAAATTTACAAACTATAAAGAATATGATAAGAAAGAAGAATTAAAAATAGGGTCTAAAGTAGTTCATGGAGCAGTAGGACATGATCCTTTTACAGGTTCAGTTAGTTTTCCTATTTTTCAAACAGCTACATTTCGTTTTAGGGCATTACAGGATTCATATGGATATGATTATACAAGACTTCAAAATCCAACAGTAGAAGAATTAGAGCGAACTCTAGCCATATTAGAAGAAGGAGAACATGCTTTAGCCTTATCAAGTGGTATGGCTGCGGTTATGTGCGTATTTGCTTTATTAAAAAATAATGATCATTTAATATTATCAGATGATATTTATGGCGGAACATATGAAATAGCGAAGACGGAATTAAGAGAAAGAGGTATTGAAACAGAATTTGTCGATTTAAGTGATTTAGAATTATTTAAAAACAGTATTAAAGAAAATACCAAAATGGTGTTTATTGAGTCCCCTACTAACCCAACCATGAAAGTAGCGGATATAGCTGAAATATCTAAAATAGCAAAAGAAAGAGGAATTATTGTTGTTGTTGATAATACACTACTTACACCATACTATCAAAAACCTTTAACCTTAGGTGCTGATATCGTTATTCATAGCGGAACGAAATATTTAGAAGGACACAATGATACTATGGCAGGTTTTGTTATAACCAAAACAGATGAATATTTTGCTCCAATGCGTGCCTTTTTAACTTACCAAGGAGCATGTTTAGCCCCATTAAATGCTTGGTTAACTTTAAGAGGATTAAAGACTTTAGAAATAAGAATGCAAAGACATAATGAAAATGCCATTAAAGTAGCAGAATTTTTAAGAAATCATCCTAAAGTAAAAAAAGTATATTTTACTGGGTTCGAAGATCATAAAGATTATAAGACAACCATAAAACAATCAACAGGCTTTGGAGGATTATTATCATTTGAAGTAGATACTAAAGAAACAGCTTTAAAAGTACTAGAAAAGGTAAATATGATTATCTTTGCAGGTAGCTTAGGAGGAGTAGAAAGTTTAATTTGTTATCCAGTTGTTGTAACTCATCATGAAGTACCAGAGGAAGAAAGACTAAAATTAGGAATTAATGATTGTTTGCTTAGATTATCCGTAGGGATTGAAGATGCCGAAGATATTATTAATGATTTAGCTCAAGCTTTAGAATAGGAGGATCTATGAGATTTACCAAAATGCAAGCTTATGGTAACGACTATGTATATATCGATGCCATAAATCAAAAGTTAAATAATTTAAATGAATTAGCTCGTTTTGTATCAGACCGTCACTTTGGAATTGGAAGTGATGGAATGGTATTAATTTGTCCAAGTGAATTAGCCGATTTTAAAATGCGTATTTTTAATCCAGATGGAACAGAAGCCGAAATGTGCGGTAATGCCATTCGTAGTGTTGGGAAATATGTGTATGATCATAAATTAACGGATAAAACGACTTTAAAAATTGAAACTTTAGGTGGAATAAAAACCTTAGAATTAGAAGTTACAGATGGTAAAGTTAGTAATATTCGTGCTAATATTTCCAAACCAATATTTAATTCAGAAAAGATTCCTGTAAATACAAAGAAGGATAAATTTATTTTAGAAGAAGTAAAAATATTAGATCAAACTTTTAAATTAAGTAGTTTATCTTGGGGGAATCCTCATACTGTTTTATTTGTGGATGATGTCATGAATTTTGATGTAGCGAGTTTTGGTCCAGCGATAGAGAATAATCGCGAAGTTTTTCCAAATAGAACTAATGTAACTTTTGCTGAAGTAGTAAATAAAGATTACATTAAAATAAGAGAATGGGAAAGAGGAACTGGAGAGACAATCGGTTGTGGAACAGGATGTTCTACGGCTGTTGTAATTGCAAGTACTTTAGGCCTAACTAATAGAAAATGCAAAGTAGAACAAATAGGGGGAATTCTAGAAATTGAATATGCCGAAAATGGTGAACTTTTCATGAAAGGACCAAGTAATTTTGTATTTGAAAGTGAGATAGATGTTTCACATATAATAGGAAAGTAAGAACCTAGATGGAGGGCAAAAATGAAAAAATTAAAAGATATTTTAACTGGAGTATATCATGAAACTTTAAAGGGTAGAGAAGATATCGAAATAAAAGATATTAAATATGATAGCCGTAAAGTAGAAGAAAATGATATATATGTAGCATTAATTGGTTCTAATAGTGATGGACATGATTACATAACTGATGCTATAAAAAAGGGAGCCAGAGTAATTATTGTTTCTAAAATGCTGGAAATTAAAGAAGATGTAACAGTAATTAAGGTAGATGATACAAGAATTGCTTTAGCATATATGTCTGCTAATTACTTTGAACATCCTCAAAGTAAACTAAAACTCATCGCTGTTACAGGAACAACAGGAAAAACAACAACAACTCATATGATTAGAGATATGCTTTTATCTTGTAATATTGAGTGTGGATTAATTGGTAGTCAAGGAATTAAATATCAAGATAAAGTGATTGAAACAAACAATACAACACCAGAATCATATGAAATTCATGCTTCTTTTAAAGAGATGTTAGATAACGGTATTACTCATGTTGTCATGGAAACTTCTAGTCAAGCCTTTAAAATGAACCGTCTAGTCGGTATTATCTTTGATATAGGAGTACTTACAAATGTAACAAGTGATCATATAGGACCAAATGAACATGCATCTCATGAAGAATATGTATCATGTAAAAACAAATTATTTTTAAATAGTAAAGAAATAATTAGTAATAATGACTCACTATATTTAGAAGAAGTATTAAAAAATGCTTCAGTACCTATTACTACTTATGGTATAGAAAATAAAGCAGACTTAAAAGTAACAGAAGTGAATTTAATTAACAGTGAGGAATTTTTTGGCACCGAATTTAAAACTGAAGGTTTAATAACAGACACATTTAAAACATGTATGCCTGGAGAATTTAATGTTTATAATTCTATATGTGCTCTTCTTGTGTGTTACAAATTAGGAGCAGATATGAAAAAAGCTAAATCTGCTTTAGAAAAAATAAAAGTAAGAGGACGAATGGAAACGGCTTTAGTAACTTCCAAATTTAAAGTTTTAATTGATCATGCTCATACTGAAGATGGAATGAAAGGATTAGTCAAGACTTTACGAGCTTATAAGCCTAAAAGATTAGTTAGTATTTTTGGCGGTGGTGGAAATCGTCCAAAGGAAAGAAGATACAATTTAGGTGAGATTATTGGTGGCTCTAGTGATTTAAGTATTATTACCATGGATAATCCACGCTTTGAAGAAATTAGTAGTATTAATAATGATATTAAAGTAGGATTAGATAAAGTAGGAGCTAAATATATTGAAATAATAGATCGAAGAGATGCAATTAAATATGCCTGTGAAAACGCTCAAGATGGTGATTTAATATTATTAGTTGGTAAAGGCCATGAAGAATATCAAGATATTAAAGGTGTAAAATATTATTTTAGTGAATTAGATGTAATTGAAGAAATTAAGAAGAGTTTAAAATAATCTTCTTTTTTTCACTAAAAAATGGTAAAATAAATAATAGAAAAGAGTGATAAAAAATGAAAGAAAAAATAATAGGAACTATAGCTGTTAGTAATAGACATTTACATTTAACAAAAGAGATCTATGATCAATTATTTGATGAGCCCATAAGTATAAAAAGGCCATTAAATCAAGTAGGAGAATTTGCGGCTTTTCAAACAGTTACACTAAAAACAGAAAAAGCAGAGATTCCTAATGTTAGACTAATTGGTCCATTAAGAAAATATAATCAGGTAGAAATATCCAAGTCAGATGCTTATCTATTAGGATTAAATCCTCCTGTACGTCAAAGTGGGGATTTAGAAGACAGTGAGACAATCACCATAATTGGTCCCAAAGGAGAAGTTACCTTACATGATGCCTGTATTCAAGCTGAAAGACATGTACATATGAACCCTAAAAAAGCCGAAGAGTTAGGATTAAAAAATGAAGATTTAGTAAAATTAATCATTGATAATGATAAAGGTGGAATGATGGAAGCTTTTGTCAAAGTAAGCGAGAATGGTTTCTTTGAAATTCATATTGATAAAGATGATGCGAATTGTTTTCTTCTAAAAACTGGTGATGAGGTAGAAATTGAAAAATAGCTTTTACATTAAAGATGTTTTGATTCCGAGTAGATTAGTTCTAGCTCCAATGGCAGGTATATCAAATACTTCTTATCGGAAAATTGTAAAAAGCATGGGAGCAGGATTGATTTATGCTGAAATGGTTAGTTCCAATGCTTTAATGTATGGCAATAGTAAAACAATAGAATTACTAAAAATGAGTGAAAGTGAGCGACCTATTGCTCAACAAATATTTGGAAGTGACGTTAAAACTTTTGTTGAGGCTGCTAAAATTGTGGAAGAAAAAATGCATCCAGATATTATTGATATTAATATGGGATGTCCTGTTCCTAAAGTAGCTTTAAGGGCTCAAGCTGGAAGTGCCCTTTTAAAGCATCCTGAAAAGATAAAAGAAATTGTTGCGGCAGTCGTAAATGCTGTAACTGTTCCTGTAACTGTAAAAATAAGAAGTGGCTGGGATGATAATCATATTAATGCAGTTGAAGTGGCGAGAGTTTGTGAAAGTGCTGGAGCAAGTGCGATAGCAGTTCATGCCAGAACAAGAGCACAAGGTTATAGTGGTAAAGCAAACTGGGATATTATAAAACAAGTAAAGGCATCAGTTTCTATTCCTGTCATTGGAAATGGTGATGTAACAAATAGCGAAAAGGCCAAAGAAATGCTTGAATATACAGGTTGTGATGCAGTAATGATTGGAAGAGCAGCTATAGGGAATCCATGGATTTTTAAAGAATGTAAAGAATATTTAGAAAATAAAGTGGTAATTCCTAGGCCAACTTCAAGTGAAATAATAGAAATGATTCAAGAACATTATAAACTTTTAAAAGAAGATAAGAACGAAAAACTAGCATTACTAGAAATTAGAACACATGCTCTAGCATATTTAAAAGGATTACCAGAAGCCAAACATTACAAAGATTTAATTTGTAAAACGAAAACAGAAGAAGAATTTTTAAACATTTTAAAACAATATAAAGAATATTTAATAAATTTAGACTAATCTATAAATGAAATAGAATATCTTTATACAGTGAACAGTTGGGCTGAAGAAAGAAGAGCTGTTAGATAAGCGTTAATTCTAATAGTCCTTTTAACTGATAAACTAAATAAAAGTTAAAAAAATTAATTTTTTACTAAACATGTTGATTTGATGAATAAAATATATTAGTTTAGTATAGTAAATTGGCACTTTGACTCTTTCTTTTCTTTCTAGTATAGTGGTGCAGGAAAGGAAAGAATACATGAAATATAAAGATACATTAATGAATGATTTGCTATTTAAAGAAACATTTGCTAACCCAGATAATAGAAGACAATTAGAATTTCTATTAAAACAATTATTAGAATATCCGAAAGGGTATTTACACAATAAATTAGAAGTAGGAGAACATTATTACGAACTCTAGAAAAACCATTCAAATCAATTTTGTGGAGAATAGTAAACTAGATTTAAGGGAAGAAGTAATAGAGAACTTTTATATTACTAGTGAACATAATCCGGATATTAAGTTAGGGAAAGAACGATTCTGTGTCAAGGTCGTGCAAATTGACAAAGCACGAGAGTTAGGATATACTAAAAATGAATTAGAAAGATGGCTAAAGTTTATTGGAGCGGAAGATGAGAAGGAGCGAAAAAAGATAGCCAAAGGGGATGAGTTATTAATGGAGTTACATGAATGGGTACACAAATATGTAAATGACGAAGAGACACAAGAGAAATTAAACAAATGGGATATGTTAATAGCAAAGAATCACTTTACAGAACTTGGAATAGAACAAGGCAAACAAGAGCGAAATATCGAAATTGCTAAAAATATGCTTATGAAAAATATGGATATAAATATTATTTCAGAGATTACGGGGTTATCTGTTGAAGAGATAGAAAAGATAAGAGAAAGTTAAATAACACTTTCTTTTATAATGAATTAATATATCACTTCAAACACTAATATAAAAAAAGAACCTTAATGGTTCAATAAATTTACATTGATAAAACATAGAATATTATTTTTTATTTAAAATCATTTGAGCTACTTGATTAATAGGCCCAGCTCCAATTGTAATAACTAAATCATCATTTTCTATATTTTTCTTTAAGTATTCTGCAATTTCTTCATAAGCTGGAATATGAATAACCTGAGGATTTTTTTCTTGAATTAATTTTACTAATTCCTCCTCCTTAACATTCCAAATATTTACTTCACGAGCAGGATAAATATCGCAAATAATAACATGATCAAACTTACTTAATATATCAGCAAATTCTTGTAAATGTTCATAAGTTCTGCTATAAGTATGAGACTGAAATATAGCCCAAGATTTATGATGATGAATCGCTTTACTAGACTCATATGTTGAAGTTATTTCCGTAGGGTGATGAGCAAAATCATCAAAGAAATGAGCTCCATTATATTCTCCAAGATATTCAAATCTTCTTCCTACACCAGTAAATTCTTGTAAAGCTTTTTTTAAAGCACTTTTATCAATATGGTAGTTCATGCTCATCGAAATAACAGCTAGAGCATTCATAATATTATGTTTCCCAAGAACACTTAAAGTAAAAGTATCTATATATTCACCATTATAATAAACATCAAAAGTAGGAAACCCTAAATTAGAAAATTGAATATTTTTAGCCATCACATTAGCATGATTTTGCATTCCATAAGTTAAAACATTCTTATGATGAATATCCAAATCTCTTATGTTAATATCATCAGCATTTAAAACTAAGAAACCATCCTCTGGTAATAAATCAATATATTTTTGAAATGATTTTTTTATATTCTCTATATTTTTAAAATAATCTAAATGGTCATTATCAATATTTAAAATAATTTCACTAGTAGGATGAAAATGTAGAAATGAATCAACATATTCACAAGCTTCTAAAATAAAATACTTCTTATCACCAATATAATAATTACCATTTATTTTTTTTAAAGCTGCTCCAATATGAATAGTAGGATTAAGCTTAGCCTCTAAAAAAATAGAAGCAAGCATGCTAGTAGTAGTACTTTTACCATGCGTTCCACTAATACAAATTAAATTCTCATAATCTTTGGTATATTCTCCTAAGAATACAGAACGGTCAACAGTTTCAATATTATTAGCTCTTGCATAACTAAGTTCAGGATCATCATCACCAATTGCTGCTGTATAAATAACTAAATCTGTTGTTTTAATCACTTCGATATTATGTCCAATAGTAATGGGAATACCAATATTCTCTAAATGTTTGGTATTATTTGATGCTTGCATATCACTACCAGTAACATGTTTACCATCATTTTTAAGCATAGCAGCAATCGCATACATACTAGCCCCTCCAATACCAATTAAATGAATATTTTGATATTCTGAAATTTTCTTTTTCATATTTTCACCTCAAAACTTTATTATATTATATACTCTAAATTGAGAATTAAGCAATAAAAATTCTTTTTTTTTATGTCAAACAATGTTATAATTAAATTGATTAATTTTAAATAGATGTTTTTATATATAGGAGGAGTTTATGAGGAGCTTAAAGTATTTGTTATTTATCTTTATAATCAGTTTTATATCTTTAAGCAATGCTTCAGCAGAAGTGTGTATCTATAATGCAACTATAGATGGGGCTAAATTTACTTATGAATGTAATGTTGGAAATAGTTTAAGTTGCAATTTTAAAGATGTAACCCAAGTGAATTATAAAACATATAAGAACGGAACAGTTTCTAATGCTAATAAAGATGATATAACGAATTTAAAACGTTCAGATTTTATAGATTCTGATGGCAATGTAGACTGTAATCAAGTGAAATCTATTAAGATAGCAATGATAATAAGCTATCCCCGAGTTGATATTTATGGAATAGCGAATGATACTATTTGTTCAACTTTAAATGGAATTCCAGGAGGATTCATTTACAAAGGATGTACATCATTTAGCTTAAAAAGCTCGGGAGGAACAGGGACACCATCAACTTCAGATGATGATGATACAGAATTTAATGTTGAAACTTTTTGTGATGGGCCAGTACAAGGAGTTTTTACAACTTTAGGTTGGGTATTCTTTATTTTAAAAATACTAATTCCAATTATCTTAATTGTATTTGGAAGTATTGATTTTGGCAAAGCTATGTTATCAAATAAAGATGATGAAATAAAAAAATCTGCTAAAACATTAGTATTGCGTGCAATAGCGGGAATTATTATTTTCTTTATTCCAACTGTATTAGATTTTGTTGTAGAAATTATTGGTGGAGATGATTTATATAATGGGTCCTTTGCCACATGTACACATTGTATGTTAGAACCAAACGATGAGACATGTAGAAAGTTGGTGGATAATCAATGAAGAAATATTTGATTTTTATAGTATTATTATTTAATATATTTTTAATAAATACAAATGCTGCTAATAATTTAATGCAATGTGACTATAATATTCCTATTATTGATAGAAGCATATATGTTAAATATCGCGTAATTTTACAAGATGATGGTACAATTATTCAAAGTATGCCTCAAAGTATGGATGAAGAATATACTTCCGAAGAGAAAAATTTTTATCCAACAACTTTTAAAGAATCTGATAACACAGCTTATGGTTCTTTACCAATGACACAGTCTTCTTTTAGTGCCAAATACTTAGAAGATTATTATGAAGAAAATAATAGTTGTCCAACGGTTGTTTTCGCTATTAATGGAACTAGCTATACCTTTTTTCCAGCTGAGGATACAAGTTTAAATGATGGAATTAATTATTGGTCAGTAGAAGGAACAACCACTTTTTTTAATGAAAATGAAGAACCAGTGGAAGAAGAAAAGCAAGAAATGACTACAATATGTAGCTATCCTGGTATTACAATGGATGATGTTCCAAGTGTAAATATAGAATTTCAAATGTATAATAATGGTGAAAAATATTTTAAATTCTATTTTACAGATCGTGGTGAAAATACTGCTCAAATTGCAAAAGTAAATGATGGAACTGATACAGTAATTAATGCGTTTAAAACTGGTGGAGGTAATTATACAATATATTTACCATCAAATGAAATTGCAAATGTTTTTTTGCAAAATTCAGAGCAGAAAAGCAATAACACTTTTACTTGTCCAGATAAAGGGAAAATATGGTTAATTGAAGAAGCTGGTATTCAAGCTGGATATTACAAAATATCAACTGATGCTGAAGAAGCGAAAGAATACTCTTATACAACCGATTTTAATAATGGCAATGTGAATATTAATACTGACATGCCGTGGGAAGTAACGGATTGTGATAGCTTATTAGGCTCAGGAGCAAAAGGAACTCCTATGTATTATATAGAATTTGCTTTTAATTTGATAAAATATTTAGCAATTATAATGCTATTTGTATTTTCAATTATTGAATATGCTAAAGCGGTAGCATCCAGTGATGAAAAAGCAATAAAAAAAGCTACAACTAATACTATTAAAAGATTAATTATAGCAGTGATTATTTTCTTTGCTCCAATTTTAATATCATTCTTATTTAGAATTTTAGGAATAGCATCAGACCCATCTTGTGGTCTATAAAAAATAGAGAGGTGATAGTATATGGCCACAATATTAGAATTTTTAGTATCAATATTATTGTTTCTAGATTCTATAATTTATTCATTAATTAGTTGGGTATACCAAATAATTTTAGTATTATGTCGAATTGATATCTTAGGTAATACTAATGCAATTGATGAATTAATTAATAGATTATATATAATAATTGGAGTAATAGTATTATTTTTAGTAGCTTATTCTTTATTAAAATCAATGGTAAATCCAGATGATACATTAAAGAATAAAAAAGGACCTGTTACAATTATTAAAGATGTTTTGATATCCATTGTACTTATTGCTTTAGTGCCAACGATTTTTCAATTTGTAATTGGTTTTCAAAATGCTTTATTGACACAAAATACATTGGGAAAAATAATTTTAGGAACACAAGGAAATAGTGAAGCATCAGGGGTAGAAGATGGAGGAATGTTTTTTGCGTCTAATGTATTGAGCGCTTTCTTACACCCGTCAGAATGTCCGCAAGCAGATGATGGTTCATATGATTGCTCTAATGCTAAAGTTGCAACAGGAAGCATAGGAATACCGTTTATATTTAGCATTACAACAGAAACGACTAATTTTAATGAAATTTGGTCAGAACTTACCTCATCAGGAAGTTTGTTAGGGATAACAACCTTTGCATATGATATAACGCATGATGGAAATGTTACCTATTATTATATTATATCTACAGTTGTAGGTGTGTTTGTTCTCTTGGTTTTATTATCATATTGTATAGATGTTGCTATAAGAGTAGTAAAATTAGCTGTTTATGAACTAATAGCACCTTTACCTATATTATTAAGAATTGTACCAAATGAACAAGGAAATAAAGTATTTTCAAATTGGCTAAAAGCTTGTATTTCAACATATTTAGAGGTATTTATAAGACTAGCAATTTTATTCTTCGCAGTATTCTTGGCAAAAGTAGTAGTAGATAATTTTACAACAATATTTGCTCCATTAGTAAGTGGCGAAGCAGGCTGGACAGTAGTATTATTTGCACAAATGTTTTTAATCTTAGGAATTATATTATTTATTAAACAAGCACCAGGACTTATTAAAGATATTACAGGGCTTGATGGTGGAAAATACGGTTTCTTTACTGGCCTTAAAGGGGCTATGCAAGCAGGAACAATGTTCGGTTCAGGAATCACCACTGCAGTAAGAAACTTTAATGCGAAAGATGAAAATGGAGAAAATAGAAGCATGCGAAAAAGAATTGCTAGTGCAACAGCAGGCTTTGGAAGTGGTTTTGGAAGAGCCTTTAAATCAGCAAATGATGTTAAAGATTTAAAAAGTATGCGTAGTAATATTCATAATTCAGCAGAAGAAGCCATAAAAAAACGTATTCAACGTGAAAATAATAAATTAAATGCTAAACGTGAAAGAGATTCGTACATAGAAGAATTGAATCAAAAAAGACGTGAAGCTGGCCAAGAGGAGTTTGGTGCGGTAGCAGGAAGACTTAAATATAAAGCACATAAAGCAGGAGCAGCAGCAGCAGAGTGGGCTGGAACTAGTAATTATAATGCCGTGGCTGTACAACGTACTCAAGAATTAGCAGATAAGGTAGATGCTGGCTTTTCAGCAATTGAAGGAACTTGGAAAAAATCACAAGGATTTATTGATGCAAAGGCAGAAGCAGATAAGGCAAGTAACCAATTTAACGCTATGCAACAAGCTTATAGAAGCATGATTGCCCAAGGAATGACAGAAGACCAAGCCAAAGCAAATATTGAAAACAGTTGGAAAATGACATTAGAAGAGGCAGAAATAAGAAAAAATAACACGAAAGCATTACAAGAAGAAATTGAAAGAACAGAGCAAAAGAAAAAGGCAGAGTCAATTGCAACTGCTGCCAGAAATATTCAATTATCAGTAGCACAATATTCTGATGTTAAAATAGATGAAAACAGAGTATTAGAAAGAGAAAGTGATATTGTCAAACGAGCAGCAATGGAAAGTGCAAAAACATTCTACGGTAATTTAGATAATGAAGATAACTATAGAAACTTAATTAACGATTTGCAAAGTTCTGATAGAGAAGCACAAAATAGAGCAAGATCTTTATTAGATTATTTTGACAAGTTTAATTTAGAAGCAAAATATCAAAAAGGTGAAGCAAAATATCAAGAAGAACAAAGAAAATCTACAATTAAACCCAGTGATAAAGGTGGATCTTCTAAATAATGTTTAATTTTAAGAAGGCAAAAAAAGTTAAAGATTAGGCAAATTATTTAACATATATGGAAAACAATAGAAAAATATTACTTATTAAAACCGATTTGTATACTTTTGGCAATATAATAGAGTTTCAAAAATATTATAATAGTGAAGATTTTCAAAGAAAAGTTTTGGAATATCAAAAATTAGAATATCCTTATAATGAATCGATATTAAAAGCTATTCAATATTATTGTAAATTAGCTAACTTGACTATAACCAATGAACAAAAATTTAAAATTTTTGTTAATAGATTAATTGATTTAGATATAGCTATACAAACAAGCAATGAAATTAAAAAAATATTATTATTGCTAACTATATTGCAATTTTTTATAATTGAAAAATGATTAATTTAATTAGAAGTCAAAACGCAGTATATCTAACTTTAATAGGAAAATATGATACGTAGAAAATATTTGGGAAAAAGATGGAATAAAATTAAAATATTACTTAGAAAGTAAAAAGATAATTTTAAGTTATAATAACAAATTCAAAAAAATTGATTTTATAAAAAGTTACGACTTTAGAATTTCTAGTGTGAAATAGAGTAAGAGTAAAGAAACTAACAAATGGTTTCTTTTTTCAATTACAATTCCACGGTTTGACAAAATCCGACAAAGGAATATGATAAAATAACATTTATTCTTAGGGAAGAGAGGAATTGAAATGAATACTAAGATAAATGTGTCTTTAACTGATGATATATGTTTTAAGTATATTTTTAGTAAAGAAGAAATATTAAAAGATTTCTTAAATTCATTTTTTGAATATATAGGGGAAGAAGAAAGAATTAGAGGATTAAAAACAAGTACTGAAAAAGAAATGTTTGGTAAAAAATATAAGAATAAGATTTTTTACGGCGTTATTCTTGCTTATACTAATACAGGAAAGATTATTTCAATTGAGATGTATAAAGAATTTCAAAAAAAAGAATTTAATAAAAGTGTATCATATTTAACAAGAATATTTTCAAGTCAATTAGAAAGAGGAGAAAAGTATAGAGAAATACATAAGACTATTGGGTTGAATTTTATGAAAGGAAATTATCACTATAATAATTTTTATTTGGTTAATAATTATGGATTTGTGAATAAATTAAATTATGGAGTAATCAAAGATGAATGTTTAGAGATGTATTTAATTCGGCTTGATTTAGTCAAGGAAAAGGTATATAATGAAGAAGAGAAAAGATTTATCAAATGGTTAAAAATAATAAATGGGAAGGAGATAGAAGAAATGAGAGAAGAAGCCAAAGAAGATGAAGTAATGGAAAGGGCATTACAATTTATGGAAGAATTTTTAGCAGATGAAGAAATAAAAAATGTATATGATAAAATTAATGATGTAGAAAGAGTGGCATTACATAAAGGCGAAAAGAAAGGCATTATTAAGACTGCTAAAAACCTACTTCAATTAAATATCGCAATAGAAGATATCAGTAAAGCAACCGGATTAAGTATTAAAGAATTAGAAAACTTAAATTGATAGAAAGCAAAATTTTGCTTTCTTTTTTATTTACCACTACCCCTATAAAAATAAATATGATATAATGAATAAGTAAAATTAGGAGGTAGTAGTGTGAATAATTATTTAATTCCTGCCAATTCTAAAAAATCTCAATTGATATTAGGCTTTTTTACACCTGTTGATCTAATATTATTTGGATCAGGAGTAGGAGTAACTTTAATAGCATTATTAGTAATTCAGAGTGCTAATATAGGAATAATGATGTTAATATTAGCTCCCGCATTAATAACAGGTTTTCTTGTAATGCCTGTACCAAATTATCATAATGTATTGCAATTTATAGTTAATGTATATAGTTATTTTAGTGATAGAAGAAGATACTATTGGAAAGGATGGTGCCATGATGGCGAAGATAACTAGTTCACCATTTACAGAAGATTGGTTACCAATTAAACAAATATTAAATGGAATGATCCAATTAGAAAATGGTGAGTATGTAACCGGTGTAAAAGTACATCCTCGAAATATATTTATTGTTGATCAAGGATTACAGAATGCTATAATTGGTAATTTAAGAAACTTTTATAATTCAATTAGTTTTGAATTTTGGTTAATTATTGCTGATCGTCCAGTTGACATTGGTTTATATTTATCTAATTTACAAATACTTTATAATAATACTGATAGTCCAATTCAAAAAAAATTAGTTATGGAAGATATTAATAAAGCAAATATGTTTATGAGTGCAGAATATAATGTAGTAGATACAGAATACTTTATCTTATTTAAAGAAAAAAGAATGGAATTAATTCAAAAAAATCTCCATACATTAATAAGTGGTTTAGCTAATTCTGGATTAAACTCTAATCAAGTATCCAATGATGATCTAAGAATGATTTTAGATAATTTCTTAAATGGTGGAGTACATACAACATTTGGGACGGTGATGAGCTAATGAGTAAAGTAAAAAGTGAAATAGCTCCAAAAGGAATGGAGTTTAAACCAACAGAATTTACTTTAGGTGGCAAGTTTTGTACAATTATGACGATTATATCTTTTCCAAAAAGTATATATGTAGGTTATTTATCTGATATTACATCAATTAGTGGAGTAAAAGTAGCAATTAAACATATTCCAATTGAATTTAGTACATTGCAAAGAATGTTAAATAAAGAAATAGCAGATTTAAAAATGCATTATCAGAATGAAAGAGATAAAACAATTCAAGAAAGAATTCGTCAAGATTATGAATCATTAGAGCAATTTATCTCAATGTTAGCAGCTACTCAAGCGAGAATTTTTGACTTTCAAATGCACATTATGATTAGTGCTGATAATAAAGAAGATTTAGAACTAAAAAAAATGCAAGTAAGAACTTATTTAGATGCTTTAGGAATGCGTGGAATATCTTTAATGTTTGAACAAGAAAAAGTATTAAAATCAATTATTCCTATATTCCCTAAACAAGATGTTGAAACAAGAATAGGAACACCAATTCCATCTATAACAGTTGCAGCAATGTATCCGTTTGTTTTTGATAGTATCAAAGATCCAGGCGATGCAACCCTTTTTGGGGTAGACTTTTCAGGTGGAGTAGTCTTATTTAATCAATTCTTATATCAAATAAAAAAAGAAAATAACCGTAATAATGCTAATATGATTTTACTTGGTACGAGTGGTTCCGGAAAATCAACCGCGGCTAAGATGTTACTTAGAACTCATTTAAGAAATGGATTTAAAGTAGTATGTATTGATCCAGAAGGCGAATTAGAAGAAATGGCTCATAGCTTAGGCGGAGATTTCTTAGATTTGGGTAAAGGTGGAGACTTCGGAATGATTAATCCTCTTGAAGTCGTAGTAGACGCTGATGAAGAAGAGATAGCGCAGGGGCTAGGTTATACTATTCTTACTAGAACATTACAACAATTAAAAGCATTCATGAAATATTTATATCCTGACATTGAAGAAGATGTTTTAACAATGTTTAGCGAAATTGTTCAAGACACTTATAAACGATATAAAATTGATTTTGATACAGATTTTACAAAAATAACTAGTGCCGATTATCCAACCTTTGATGATGTTTATGCGACAATAAAGGGTAGATTATTATCCATGCCAGATGCAACCCGAGAAAAAGATGTTATTGAACGACTTGAGTTAAAGATAAGACCATTAACAAAAGAATTAAGATACTACTTTACTGGACATACAACGCTTAGATTCAATAGTGATTTTATTGTATTTAATATTCGTGAATTAATGAATAGTGATGAAAATATTAAAAATACATTATTCTTCAATATATTAAAGTATGCTTGGGGCTTATGTTTAGATAAAAATATTAATACTGTAATGATGGTAGATGAAGCCCATGTATTATTGTCTAGCCGCAATGAATTAGGAGCTGAATTCTTAGCTCAAATTCAAAGACGTTCTAGAAAATACAATACAGGTACAATTATTATTACTCAACAGCCAACTGACTTCGCTGCTCCAAATATGATTGTTCATGGTAAGGCAATATTTGATAATGCATCTTATTATTTAGTAATGGGCCTACGTAAACAAGCAGTCGAAGATTTAGCAAAATTAATTGATTTAAATGAATCAGAAAAAGATAGTATTAAATATTATAATCAAGGAGAAGCATTATTTATTTGTGGTAATAGGAGAATGAGAATTACAGTCATTGTAACTCAAGAAGAATTAGATTCCTTTGGTTCAGGAGGAGGACTATAATTCTTCTTTTTAATAGTCAAATAAATGGAAATGTGTTAAAATAAAAATAGGTTAATCTAAATAAAGTAGACTTGAGTTAGTCTCCGTATAACTATCCAAATGCTAACGTGTTCTATGTGAATTCGAATGGCAACCTCAACTGGAACAACGTGAATAACACGATTGGTGTGCGCCCAATATCCTTTTAAACTTAGTATTTGGCTAAGGCTAAATAAAAAAGCATCAGGATACAAGATTAATCTATGGAACAGCCTAAATAAATGATATTGATATTTTAAGTCTAGTATTTAAAATTGAAACAATGTTTTCTTAAAAAAAAGGTAAAAGATTATACAATCTCTTACCTTTTTTATTATCCACCACCACCAGCAGGTCCAGTAGGTCCAGTAGGCCCAGTAGGTCCCGTAGCGCCTTCAGCTCCAGCAGTACCTTGAGGTCCGGTAGGTCCAGTAGGTCCAGTAGCGCCTTCAGCTCCGGCAGTACCTTGAGGTCCAGTCGGTCCAGTCGGTCCCGTAGCACCAGTACCAGAAGCGCCTTGAGGTCCAGTAGGCCCAGTCGGTCCTGTGGCTCCAGTTCCAGCAATGCCTTGAGGTCCGGTCGGACCTGTAACACCGGCAGAACCTGTTGGTCCCGTAGCTCCTCTAGGAATAGTTAAATTAAGAAAATAATTTGGTGCAGTTCCAGTAATTGAAGCTAAAGCTGCAGAACCAGGAGCACCAGTAGTAACTGTTCCAATGCTTAAAGTAGGAGCGGTACCAGCTCCACCAGCAGGTCCGGTAGGTCCTGTTGGTCCAGTAACGCCTTGAAGTCCTTGAGGCCCAGTCGGTCCAGTTATTCCAATTCCGGTAATACCTTGAGGCCCAGTCGGACCTGTAGCACCAGTTGGACCGGTAGGCCCGGTAGCACCTCTAGGAATAGTAAAATCTAAAATGGCATTAGATGAAGTTCCTATATTTGTTACTGTTGCAGCACTACCAGGATCTGAAGTAGTAGTACTATTAACAATGATCGTTGCAGCTGCAGGTCCTGTAGGTCCTGTAGGACCTGTAGGCCCATAACAGCAACAGCCACCACTGTTAGGATGATTTTCTTGATAACAATCAATATAGGCTTGAGCACGTTTTAAATTATTATTCATTACTTAATCTCCTTTCTTTTACATTATATGTTTAAGATAATAAAATAACGATGATATTTGCATAATTTTTTGTAACAAAAAGGTATTTAAAATTTAAGAAAACAATGGTATAATCTTCATTAAATAAAAAGGAGAAAATATGATTAAAAGTAAAACTTATGGTGAACTAATTGTAATATCAGGAACAACTTGTGCTGGAAAAGGCACTCTTATTCGAGAATTATTAGCAAGAAATCCTAATTTGAATCTGTCAATTTCCTATACTTCTAGAGAAAAACGAGAAAATGAAATAGATGGTAAAGACTACTATTTTGTAGATGACCAAAAATTTGAAAAAATGATTAAAGAAAATAAATTTTTAGAATATGCAAAAGTACAATATAACAAATATTATGGAACTCCTAAAAAAGAAGTAAAACAATTACTAGAACAAGGAAAAGACGTTATATTGGAAATAGATGTAGAAGGCGCTAAACAAATTAAAGAACAATTTCCACAAACTATATTGATTTTTATTATGGCTCCATCCATGGAAGAAGTAAAAAGAAGAATAAAGACACGTGGAACTGAAACAAAAGAACAAATAATAAAACGATTTAAAGTCGCTTATAATGAAATAAATGAAGTGAATAAATATAATTATGTTGTTGTAAATGATAACTTAGAAGAGGCTATAAAAAAAGTCGAAGCAATATTAATTTCTGAAAAATGCCGTGTAGATCGGATTGAAGAAATTTATATGGAAAATGAAGAAGAAATAATTCATGAATTTTTAATTGATAAAGAATTTGATAACACTATAAACGAAATAGAATAAAAAATCTCAAATTGAATTGAGATTTTTAAATTTTAATTTAACTTTTTAACAGTAAGAGTAGCATTTACGTTATTATTAACAATAGTATCTAATCCAACCGGTAAAGTTCTAAGAACTCGTACAGCTAAATCTAGAGTATCACCAGTATTTAAAGAAACAATAGTACTACCAGTAAGACGCCCATCGTAGGCAATTGTAGTAGTAGAATCTAAGGCTAAAGTTTGAGAACCAGTAGTTTCAATGATAGGTAGACCAGTATTTCTAACAGCAATCCCAACATCTACAGCACTACTAGTATTAATTAAAACATTATAAAAAATTTCATAATCTCCTGACTCTATAATGATAATTGTATTATTACCATAGGTAACATTATTGGTAGCTAGTTGCGTGTTTAAAGTTAAAGGAACATAAGTGTCTGCAGCAGTAAAAGAAAGTAATTGGACACTAGAGTTTCTAAGTCCACCATAGGTAGGAGTAATAACACCGCCTGGTCCAGTAGGCCCCGTTGGACCTGTAATACCTCTAGGACCCGTAGGCCCAGTAACACCTTGAATTCCTTGCACTCCCTGAATTCCTTGAATTCCTTGCGGGCCGGTAGGTCCAACATCTCCTTGAAGTCCTTGATGACCTTCAATTCCTTGTAACCCTTGAGGTCCCTGCGGCCCTGTTGGTCCGGTAGGCCCTGTATCACCCTTAGCACCAGTTGGTCCACCATTTCCTTGTATGCCCTGGATTCCTTGAGGACCGGTCGGACCGGTCGGACCCACACCACCACTAACTCCTTGGGGGCCGGTAGGACCAGTCGGACCAGTATTTCCTGTAGGTCCAATTAATCCTTGAGGCCCCATATCACCTTGTACACCAGCAGGTCCTTGCGGTCCGGTAGGCCCAGTAGGTCCAATAGAACCGCTTTCTCCTTGAATTCCCTGAATTCCTTGCGGACCTGTACTACCAGTGGGGCCTGTTGCTCCAACAAGGCCTTGAATTCCCTGAGGCCCTTGAATTCCTTGAATACCTTGCATCCCTTGAGGCCCAGTCGGTCCCGTCGGACCTTGGGGTCCTTGCAATCCTTGGATTCCCTGAATTCCTTGCATTCCTTGAGGTCCGGTAGGCCCCGTTGGACCTAACTCACCTTGAAATCCTTGTATACCTTGTGCGCCCTGAGGCCCAGTTGCTCCTATTTCTCCAGCAAATCCACGTTCACCCTGAATACCTTGAGGACCTTGCTCGCCATCTGTACCATTCGTCCCATCATTACCAGTAGTTCCTTGAGGAATGACAAATTCTAATACAACATTTACATTATCGCCAACATTTCGGACAAAGGCAGGAGTACCAGGATCACCTGTAATTGTATTGCCAACAGTTATAGAACCTAGAGTAGAACCAGCGGGTCCAGTAGGTCCGGTAGGCCCAGTCGGTCCAATTCCTGATTGACTAGAACAACAATAATAATCTCGAGGATGATTTTCTTGATAACACTCAATTTTCTTTTGTGCTTTTTTAATATTATCCATAATTCACTCCTTTACTAATATCATATGAAAAAAGAAAATAGAATGATAATAATTTATGAAAAGCATATAAATTAAATAGGTGATAAAATGAATAAATATAAAATATGTGTGTATGCAATATGTAAAAATGAAGAAAAATTTATAGAGCGATGGGTTAATTCTATGAAAGAAGCGGATAAGATATATGTTTTAGATACTGGTTCAACTGATAAAAGTGTAGAATTACTAAAGAAATTAGGAGTAGAGGTAAAAGAAGAAGTGATTACACCTTGGCGATTTGATGTAGCACGTAATAAATCATTAGAAATGCTTCCACAAGATACAGATATATGTGTATGTACCGATTTAGATGAAGTATTTAATCCTGGATGGCGAGAGAAATTAGAAGAAATTTGGAGGGAAGATACAAGCAGAGTAAAATATACTTATAATTGGAGTTTTGATGAATATGGAAAACCTGCAACAACCTTTTTATTAAACCAAATTCATAAAAGAGAAGGATATATCTGGAAACATCCTGTTCATGAAGTTCTTTATACAGAAGAGCAAGAAAAAGAAGAAATACAAGAAAAAATAATTTTAAATCATTATCCAGATAAAGAGAAATCTCGTAGCAACTATTTGAGTTTATTAGAAATGAGTGTAAAAGAAGATCCGAGTGATGATCGAAATATGCATTATTTAGGAAGAGAATATATGTATTATGGTCGTTGGAATGAAGGAATAGATACCTTACTAAAACATTTAAATTTACCATCAGCAATATGGGATGCCGAAAGATCAGCTTCCATGCGTTTTATTGCTAGATGCTATATGGGATTAAATAGGCCAAAAGAAGCGGAGATGTGGTATCAAAATGCTATAAAGGAAGCTTCTTATTTAAGAGAAGGCTATGTAGAACTTGCTCAAATCTACTTAAATGAATCCCGTTTTTCGGAGGCATATGAATTATTAGAAAGTGCTTTTTTAATTAAAGAAAAACCTCCAATATATATTAATGAAGCCTTTGCTTGGAATGAATATATTTATGAATTAATGGGGCTTGTTTGTTATAACTTAAATTTATATCCTAAAAGTTTATTATATATGAATAAAGCATTAGAATTAGCTCCTACCAATGAAAGAATTAAAAATAATTGTGAATTAATTAGTAAAAAGATAAATTAAACTAAAAAAATAAAAAAAAGTATTTATTTTATATTAAAAATATTGTAAAATATTTTTAGTTAGAAAAAGTAAGGAGTGAATTTATGTTTTGTGGTAAGTGTGGTACCAAAAATGAAGAAGGAGCTAAATTCTGTGAGAGTTGTGGAAACAAATTAGAGCAAGAAGAAAAAGAAAAACCAACTAAAAAAGCAAAAAAAAATAAAAATGATTTAAAAGATAAAGTAAAAAAGATTCCTAAAAAGGTAAAAATAGGAATTGGAGTAGCAATTCTATTAATTGTTGCCACTATAATTGCTTTAACTATTTTATTAAGCAATCCTGTAAAAAAGGTAGAAGATTATTTAGCAAGTTATTATAATAATTATAAAGAAGATTATAAAAATGATGAATTAATTAAAATAGGAGATATTTTAAGAAGCAATAAGGGTGACGAAGATAAATTAGAAAGTATTTCTAAGCAAATTGAAAAAACAATAAATAATTGGGTTAAAAATTTTAATAAATCTTACAAAGATCGTGAAGAATTAGAAAAAGAATACACAAAAATTTACAATATTTTAAGTGAGATATATAGTTATTTTAATGGATTAGAATATGTACTGACATATGAAGAATACTATAAATATTGCGATGAATTACGTTCTTTATATAGTTCTAAAGAAAACTATTTTAAAGCCGAAGAAGCTAGCGACGATAATGACAAATATACTTACTATAATAGTGTAATAGAAGAGGATTCTTATTATAAAGAAGCAAAAGAATTTGTAAGTAATTACTTAAAAGATGAAATTAGTGAGTTAGAAAGTGAAGTAAAGAGTTTAACAAATTTCAAAGAAAATGCAACAACAGAAGAAAAACTAAATGCCTACATAGAAGTTGTAGAGTATTTAGAAGATAATAAGTATAAAAATAATATTAATTTAAGTAATACCGAAGAGTACCTTACTTTATATGAAGATGCAACAAATAAAGTTATAGAATACACGAAATCTTTAGCTGCAGAATTAGAAAAGAATTTAAAAACAAATGAAGTTATGGAAATGATTAATAAATCAATGAAAGCTTTAGAATATAATAGTGATGAATATAAAGAATTAGAAGAGTTAAAGGAAAGTTATGAAGATAAACTACCAGATAATTTAACAGATAAATATCTTGTTTCATCTACAAGCGGAAGTTATGATTCATCATATAAAGTAACAATTAATGATAAGGAATATGATAGTTATGTAAGTTTCAGTTTTAAAGGAGAAACAGTAAGTAGAGTATATCGTTTAAATAATGAATATAAGACGTTTAAAGCAACGATTGTAAGAGGACCAGATTGGGATTCTGACTTTAAAGGTGAAATTGTAATTTATGGTGATGATAAAGAACTATATCGTTCAGGAGAGATCACGAAAACGAATGAAATTAAATCAGAAATCAGTATTGATGTAACTGATGTTGATGATTTAAAAATAGAATTTATAACAGAAAGTGAACCAGATGGATGGTCAAATTTCTACATTTATTTAGTTGAGCCATATTTATATAAATAGGAAAAAGGAGTGTGAGTAAAATGGCTGAAGAAAAAAAAGATACAACAAAGAAGACAACAACTAAGAAAAAAGAACCAATTGAAGAAGTTAAAGTAGAAAAAAGATTTTGCACAAAGTGTGGGAAAGAACTTAAAGATGGTGAAGTATGTGCTTGTAGTTCTGAAAATGAAAATGCATCAGCTAATCCAGCAGTAGTTGTAAATGGTGATGCAATTGTCAATACTGGAAAAGATATTTGGAGTACAATTTTAAATGTATTTAAAAAACCAGCAACAACAGTTAGTGAAGAAGCAAATAGTTCAAGAAGTAATAAAAGTATTATTTTAACTGTTATTTTAGCAATTGCTTTTGCTTTCTATTTAATGGCAATATTTGCCTCAACTGCTAGAGGGGTTGAAGATAGTTTATGGGGTGCTGCAACTGTAGATGTTCCATATTTTCAAATATTCATTTATGGAATCCTAATCTATGCTATTATGGCTATACTTCCAGTAGTAGCAGCATTAATTGTTGCTAAAATTGCTAAGAATAATAACTTTACTTTTAAGAAATCCTTTAATCTTTACATTACAAGTAATGCTCCAATGGTATTTGCTTATTTGGGAATGGCAATCATTTTATTACTTAATGTATCATTATTAACAGTATTAGGAACAATTGCTACTTTAATTATAAGTGTATTCTGTTTCTTCAACTTCATTGTTGGATTTAATTCTGAAACAAAAATAAAAGAAGATAGAAGAAGTTATGCAATTACAGGATTGATTTCTTTATGGATAGTAATGGCAGTTGTAGCTTTCATAATTATAAGCTTAACATTTGCTAGTGGAATGGTAAAAGAAATAACAAATCATTCTTCAAATGACTACAGCGATATCTTTAATTGGTAAAAAAATGTAAAAATTAAAATTTAGCATATTGTATATTTTTGAAATATATGTTATACTTATGAAGTAGAAGTTAATAGCAGTATTTTTAACTTCTACTTCCATACCAGACTATGTTTATATTTATAAACATAGTTTTTCTTTACAAAATTATTTGCTTAAATTACTAAATAAAGGTATAATTAAGATGGGTGTTGAACATGGAACAATATTTTGGACTCATTTTAACATTAATAGTGGGTTTATTTTTCTTAATAGGGGGATTAATATCCTTAAAAGTAAAGAATAAAGATAAATTAAATGCGTTTAGTATTGCCTTAGCTTTAATTATCATAATTAATTTATTAGTTATGGATTTAGCTCCAGAAATATTCGAATTATTAGAAGCATATGATATAGGATTTAAAATTCTGATCATATTAGTCTTTGGGGTATTAGGAATGCTTTTATTAAAAATATTAGATTTTTTTATTCCAGATCATCATCATGAACATCATGATAATGAAATAGATAAAAAAGAACATATATCACATATGAAACATATAGGGACACTAACTTTAATAAGTTTAATATTACATAATTTATTAGAAGGATTTGCTATAGCAGGGATGACTTTAAATGATTTTCAAATGGGATTAATGATTTGTATTTCGGTTGCTCTACATAATATTCCTCTTGGAACAACCATATTTAGTTCAATAGATATTAAAAAAAATAAATTACTAGTTTTAAGCTTAACCTTATCTAGTTTTGTAGGAGGATTTATTTTCTTATTAATAGGAGAAATTTCATCTTTAGTTTTAGCAATTATTAGTATTATAACTTTAGGAATGTTAATTTATATTTTAATAATGGAACTATTACCAGAATTAATAGGGAACATAAAAAAGAAAGAAACCATACTAGGTTTAATAACAGGTATAATAATAATTATTTTAGCAATGTTGATATAAGGAAGTGATTAAATTGAAAAAAGTATTAATAACAGGAGCAGGAGGAGCGATTGGTATAAATGTAATCAAATATTTACTAAGTGAAGGAAAATATGAAATTACAGCTTTAGATTTAAGAAATAAAAATAGCATCAAAAGATTAAAAAGATACCGCCGGCGAATTAATTTAATATATGGTGATATGAATGATAGTGTTTTAATGGATGCTTTAGTAAGAGATCATGATTATATCATTCATCTAGCTGGAATAATGCCACCAATCGCTGATATTAAGAAAAATATTTGTGAAATGGTTGATTATAAAGGAACAGAAAATTTAATAAAAGCGATGAATATGTACAATCCAGATGCTTATTTAATTTATGCTTCCTCTGCTACAATTTATGGGAAAGTAGAAAGTTGCAATGTTAAAACGAAACCTAAGTTAACACCATTAGATTATTATAGCAATACTAAGTTCAAAATAGAAAAAAGAATTGAAGAAAAAGTAAAAAATTATACGATCATAAGATTACCTCTTGTTTTAACAAATCCAAAAACAGGAGCATTTATGTATAATGTAAAATTAGATACAAAGATAGAAGCCATAACCGATAATGATGCTGGATATTTATTTGTAAATGCTCTAAATCATGTGAACGAATTAAATCATAAAATATGGAATGGTGGAGGTGGAGAATCTACTACTGATACCTACCGCAATATTTTAGTAAATGTCTTAAAAATATATGGATTAAATATCAAGTATTTATTAACAACATTTTTTGTTGATAAAAACTTTTATGGTCATGTTTATGAAGATAGTGATAATTTAGAAAATATATTAGAGTTTAGAAGTGATTCATTATCATCATTTTATATGAGATTAAAAAGACAAGTAAAAGGAAGAAGAATATCTAAAATTTTTGCCAAACCAATAATCATGTTTTTAAATCGTAAACATCGCGGAAAAATAACAAATACTTTAAAAAAGCCATTTAACATGGTTCAAAAAAAGGACAAAAAATGATTGGACTAGCACTAGAAGGTGGAGGAGTTCGAGGATCATATCAAGCGGGAGCTTATATAGCTTTTTTAGAATGTGGTATAAAAATAGATGGTGTATGTGGAACAAGTATCGGAGCCTTAAATGCTTCTGTTATAGCAAGTGGTAAAGGAAGTGAACTTCCACGAATTTGGCGTAATAGTAATATGGGCAGTATTTTTGGCTTTGGAAAAGAATATGTTGAAGCCGTAAATAGTAAGAAAATTAATATCAAATATTTAAAAACCTCATTATTAAGTTTTATCAATATTATTGCAAATAAAGGAATAGAATTAAAAGGCGTAAAAGAATTAATAGATCAAGAACTAAACATAGATGATTTATTAAAAAGTAAAATAGACTTTGGTTTAGTAACAGTTCGTTTAAAAGATTTAAAACCATTATATTTATTTAAGAGTGATATGGAAAAAGATAAAATTAAAGATTACATTATTGCTAGTTCATTTTTACCGATTTTTAAAATGGAAAAATTGATTGATGATAATTATTATTTAGATGGTGGATTTTATGATGTAGGGCCTGTCAATATGTTACTTCAAAAAGGATATGAAAAGGTTTATTTAATCAAAATCCATGGAATAGGGTTTCATCGAAAATATGATGAAGATGCTGATGTAGTAGTAATAGAACCTAAAAGAAGTTTAGGTGGAGTATTAGACTTAGATCCCAAAAGAATAGATGAGAATATTAAAATGGGCTATTATGATGCTTTAAAAGTTTTAAAAAAATTAGATGGTGAACATTATGTATTTAAGACTAAGAATAAAAAATATTATAAGTGGTTAAATCGTAAAGTTCCTAAATATGAATATAAAAGAATAAAATATTTTTTAAATGGCAAAAATATGAAAGATACTACCATAAAAGCCATAGAATATATTATGATAAAAGAAAAAATAAATTATTATGAAATATATGATATTAAAAAAGTAATCAAAAAAATCAAAAAAGAATATAAGGAAAAAAATCATTTTGTTTACCATTATGTAAGAAAACTAAGAACTTATCTTTAAGACTAGACATAGGATATTCGAAAGTGATATAATTTGAAAGCGTTTGGAGGAGATTATATGGGACGTGCTTATGAAGTAAGAAAAGCAAGCATACAAAAAACAGGAGCAATCAAAGCTAAAACATATTCGACATTTGCAAAGGAAATTTATTTAGCAGCTAAAAAAGGAGTACCTGAAATTGAAAGTAATATCTTTTTAAAAAGAATTGTAGAAAAAGCGAAAAAAGCTCAAGTGCCAAGTGATATTATTAATAGGGCAATAGAAAAGGCCAAAGGAGTAGGTGGCGAAGACTACCATGAAGTAATTTATGAAGGTTTTGGGCCTGGTGCTTCAACACTTATAATTAAAACCTTAACAGATAATGTAAATAGAACAGTTGGTAATGTTCGAGCAGCTTTTAATAAAGTTCATAAGAGTTTAGGAGTAACAAACTCTGTATCCTACAATTATGATTATTTAGCAATGATATCTTTTAAAACGGAAAAAGAAGAAGAGATTTTTGAAAGCTTATTAGAAGCAGGAATTGAGCCAATTGAATTTGAAAATATTGAAGGTGAACTAACCATCAGTGTACATCCAAATGATATAAATAAAACCAAAGATATTATTGAGAAAATAGAACCAAATGTAGAATATGAATTAGATGAAGTTGGTATGTTTGCCAAAGACGAAGTCGAATTAAATAGTGAAGATTTAGAAGTGTTTGATAAGTTATATAAAATGCTAGATGAAATTGAAGATGTTACGGATATATATCATAATGTAAAAGGAAGAGATTAGGTATTCTAATCTTTTTTTGTTAAAAAGTAATAAAATAAATAACATTGTATAAATAGATATTGACTGGGGGGGGG
>JABLTQ010089111.1_pt1 | contig 154420 bp, 139 predicted proteins | sample 7160101 | NCBI WGS metagenome assembly JABLTQ01 (sample SAMN14651228, study PRJNA627086) | human gut metagenome | isolation source: feces | host: Homo sapiens | reverse complement strand
GGAGAGCTTACAGGAATCAATATCTACAGTTTTCAAGGTTCATTTGAGCCTATTTTTTCGGCTCAGTTTTTTCATAGATTACTTGACACTACCTTTGTAAAAAAAACTACTACACAAGCTTAAACAAAAATCATTTCTTTGTAATACTGTTCAAATAATTTCTTATCATATAAACACATTCTTTTTCATTCAAAGCAGTGTCATACAACTTGATTCCATTAAATTTTAATTTCTGTACAAGTTCAATATCCTGTGGAATAGATAACTGACAACTTTCTAAAAATTTAACATCAGAAAAAATATCTTTTGGAGTTCCTACTTTTGCAACTTGCCCTTCATTCACAACTACAATTCTATCAGAATCAACCGCTTCGTCCATGTAGTGTGTTATCAAAACAACTGTAATGCCATTTTCTTTATTTAATTTTTTTACCGTGCTGATTACTTCTTGCCGGCCAATTGGATCTAGCATAGCTGTTGGTTCATCCAAAATTATACATTCTGGTTGCATGGCTAAAACACCTGCTATTGCCACTCTTTGTTTTTGCCCTCCAGACAAATTATAAGTTGCATATTGCCTATAATCGTACATATCAACAGATTTTAATGCTTCATCAACCAAAGTTCTTATTTTTTGAGGGCATATTCCCAAATTTTCCGGACCAAAAGCCACATCTTCTTCCACAATGCTCGCAACAAGTTGATTATCTGGATTTTGTAACACAAGTCCAACTATACTTCTCACATCATAAGTTTTTGACTCATTTTTTGTATCAATTCCCTTAACAAAAACCTTCCCAAAACTCGGCAATAGCAGTGCATTCAAATGCTTTGCTAAAGTAGATTTTCCGCTACCATTGTGCCCTAAAATTGTTAAAAATTCGCCTTTTTTTATTTTTAAATTTATTCCATTTAAAATATTGCTTGCATCATCATTTGGAGCATAATTAAACTTCAAATCAATAATGTCAATAAATTTTTCCATAGCACAAAATCCTTAATTTGTATTTTGCCAAATTGCGGTAGAGCCACACGGTAAAACAATTTTTTGTTCTGTCACCGGCAAGCCAATCTCATCTGCCGATACCGTACCCTTAAATCGTTTTTTTAGCGTAACACTCAAAAGACACTCCATAACCGACGGTGACAACCCTGTAGTGTAAGAATTTAAAATAAAGAAACTAGGTTTATCTGTCAAAACATCCATGCACAAATTTAAAAGAGAAAAAAGCTGTTCCTCTAATTTCCAAATTTCTCCTCCAGGGCCTCTTCCATAAGAGGGTGGATCCATAATAATTCCATCGTATTTATTACCTCTGCGTATTTCCCGTTGCACAAACTTGACACAATCATCAACAATCCACCTTATTGGTTTATTGCCTAAATTAGACAAAGTGGCATTTTCTTTTGCCCAGTTAACCATCCCTTTTGATGCGTCTACATGACAAACATTCGCACCAGCGCTTGCCGCAGACAATGTTGCTGCACCAGTATACCCAAACAAATTTAGTATTTTCATTGGTTTTTTTGCAGGTTTTATTTTTCTTTCAATAAAATCCCAATTTGTAGCTTGTTCTGGAAAAATTCCAGTATGCTTAAAATTCATCATTTTTAAATTAAATCTTAAATTTTTATAACTTACAGCCCAAATTTCAGGCACTTTCTTCAATTCTTGCCAAGCTCCTCCACCAGTATTTGCACGGTGGTAAATTGCATAAGCATTTCTCCAAAGAGGACTTTTTTTTGAAGTATTCCAAATAATCTGAGGGTCTGGTCTAATCAAAATAACATTTCCCCAACGTTCCAAGCGTTCCCCAGCAGAAGTATCTATTAATTCGTAATCATTCCAATTAGAAACTCTCAATTTAAACCTCCGTAAGTCTTTTTTTTACTAAATTCGCAATTTCATTTGCTAAAGCAGTGATTCTTGTTAAATCTTCGCCCTCGAGCATAACTCTGATTAAAGGCTCTGTTCCAGAAGCTCTTACTAATATCCTTCCATTATTTTTAAGTTCAAACTCTTTGCTTACTTTTTCTATGGCATTTTTTACTTCTTCATCAACAGCAAAATTTAATTTTTTTAAATTGTCAACCTTTACATTGAGCATAACTTGCGGAAATTTTTTCATTACACCGGCAAGCTCCGAAAACTTTTTATCGCTGTTTTTCAATATATTTAAAAGTTGAACTGCAGTCAGCTGACCGTCACCTGTTGTAGAATAATCGCGAAAAATGATGTGTCCAGATTGCTCGCCGCCAAAATTATAATCATTTTTCAGCATTTCTTCCAGAACATACCTATCTCCAACTTTCGTCGCAACAAAATCCAAATTATTTTCGCCACAAAAACGATTAAATCCTATATTTGTCATAACCGTTCCTACAACTGCATTCTTTTTTAGCACACCTCGTTCACACAAGTCCTTGGCACAAATCGCCATAATAAAATCGCCATCAATTATGTTTCCCTGTTCATCTACCGCCAAACACCTATCCGCATCGCCGTCAAATGCAATTCCAGCGTCTAACCCGTGATCTTTAACATAAGAACCCAAATTTTCTATATGCACCGAACCACAATTTTCGTTAATATTAACACCATCTGGTTTATTATTTTTTATAATACAATCGATGCCAAGTTTCGAAAACAACTTCTTTGCAGTATATGAAGCTGCGCCATTTGAGCAGTCAAAAGCAACTTTTAAGCCACTTAAATCTCCTTCAACCGTTTCTAAAATGTGCTCTACATAGTCATCAACCGCATTTTCGCAAACCGTTTTCGTTCCCAAATCGCTATATTCAACATCGGAAATATTGGTTTGAACATCATTTAACACAATTTTCTCTATTTTTTCTTCTATTTCATCAGGCAATTTATAACCATTTCCACTGAATATTTTTATTCCGTTAAACTCAAAAGAATTATGTGAGGCCGAAATCATGATACCGGCATCTGCATTATATTTTTTTACTAGATATGCAACAGCAGGAGTTGGAATAACATCCAAACAAACAACATCTACACCCATCGAGCAAATTCCTGCAATAAGCGCACCTTCTAACATATCACACGAAATTCTGGTATCTTTTCCTATTAAAATTTTAGCTTTTTTTGATTTACCTTCTACTAAAATGTTTGCAACAGCTCTACCTATTTTCAGCGCAACTTCTGCCGTCAACTCAACATTTGCAATTCCTCTAACACCATCAGTTCCAAAAAATTTCCCCATAATAAATTCTAACTCTCCCTAAAATAATCATCATTCGGCAAGCTCCATGCCCAAGTGCAAATACGCTGCTCGATTTGCAACTCTTCCACGTGGAGTTCTGCTAACAAATCCAATTTGCATCAAATATGGTTCATAAACGTCTTCGATTGTAACAGCCTCTTCGCCTATCGCCGACGCTAAAGTTTCTATTCCAACCGGTCCACCTTTATAAAATTCAATCATAGTTTTCAACATTCTTCTGTCATTTGCGTCAAGTCCCAATTCATCAATATCCAGTTTATTCAGTGCCATTTTTGCTGTGTCAAAGTCAATTTTGCCTTGACTTTCAACTAAAGCGAAATCGCGAACTCTTTTTAAAAGTCGATTTGCAATTCTTGGCGTACCTCTAGAGCGAGAAGCTATCTCGAGTGCACCATCTTTATCAATATATATGCCTAAAATTGCCGCACTGCGCACAATAATCTTAGAAAGTTCTTGTGGAGTATACATTTCGAGCCGCAAAACCACTCCAAATCTGTCTCTTAACGGTGCTGAAAGTTGTCCAGCACGAGTTGTCGCACCAACCAAAGTAAATTTAGGCAAAGGCAAATGATAAGATGTCGCCATTTGACCTTTACCGGTTATAATATCTATAGAAAAATCTTCCATAGCTGGATACAAAATTTCTTCAACTGTACGTGGCAATCTATGTATTTCATCAATAAACAGTACATCGCCCTCATTTAAATTCGTAAGAAGTGCTGCTAAATCTCCAGGCTTTTCTATTGCAGGCCCAGAGGTAATTCTAAAATTTACTCCCATTTCGTTTGCAATAATTCCAGATAAAGTTGTCTTTCCAAGTCCTGGAGGGCCATATAGCAATACATGGTCCAAAGGTTCTTTTCGAATTTGCGCTGCCTTTATAAAAATAGATAAATTTTCTTTAACTTTGTCCTGCCCAATGTACTCATTTAAAGTTTTAGGGCGCAATGGATTTTCAGCATCAAAGTCCTCTGGAATCTCTTCCGGATCCAAAATTCTGTTTTCAAAGTCAAATTCCAATGATTATGCCCTCCTAGCCATAGATTTTAAGGCATTTTTAATTAAATCTTCAACTGCCATATTATCATCAAATTTAGACACTGCTGCCGCGGCTTCAGACTGAGAATATCCCAACACAGAAAGCGCATTAATTGCGGCTGTAGCATTGCCTTTCGGCATTTTCGTAAATGAATTTTGTCCTATTTGCAAAGTTGCTTGAGAGCTTTCAACTTTGTCTTTAAGCTCCAAAATAATTCTTTGCGCCAACTTATTTCCAACTCCAGGCGCCATTGTTAAAACTTTGCTGTCACTTGAAGCTATTGCCAATGCAACTTGCTCTGGCGATAGCGTTGACAAAATTGCAACTCCAACCTTTGCCCCAACTCCAGAAACTGACGTAAGTAATTTAAAACAATTTAACTCATTTAATTTAGAAAAACCAAAAAGCTCCATTGCATCTTCTCTAACATTTAAATGAGTATAAACAAAAACATCATCTCCAATTGCTGGCAATTCACTCAAAGTATTTTGTGTAACATTGCATTTATACCCTACTCCGCCACATTCAACCGCAATGGACAAATTATTGACATCGATCAATTTTCCTCTAAGACTATAAAACATTGTAAGCGCAGCTCCTTTTTAACATACTCAGTCTTAAATTTGAGCCACAAGCTTGTGCATGGCAAATCGCTATAGCCAGCGCATCGGAAGTGTCATCAAGTTTTGGCATTTTTTCAAGAGAAAGCAGTCTTTTTGTCATATCCATGACCTGAATTTTTTTGGCTTTGCCATAACCAGTAACAACTGTTTTTACTTGCAATGGAGTATATTCAAATATCGGAACATCAAAATTCTGCGCACTAAGCAAAATCACTCCTCTTGCTTGCGCCACATCTATTGCTGTTTTGTGGTTATTTTGAAAATAAAGTTTTTCAACCGCCATGGCATCAGGCCTAACCTTTTCCAATAGTTCATTCATATCTTTGTATATCGTTGATAAACGGTCGTAAAAAGGTAAATTTGCCTCAGTTTGAATGGCACCGTAACACAATGGCTGAAATTTATTTGCAGCAAAAACAATCGCTCCATAACCTACAATAGCATATCCCGGGTCTATTCCGAGTATTTTCACATCAAGTAACTCCTTTTTCAAAAAATAAAAATTGGCCATAAAAATCAAAACAAATTATACCACAAAAAAGAAACAACAGCAATAAATCTAAAACGGAATAAAAAGGTTAATTAGTAAACTGCAAACAGAGCCTAAAACTGCACCTGCTAAAACATCTGTAAGGTAGTGAACTCTAAGATAAACGCGCGAAAAACCCATTAAAAAGGCAAAAATAAATGCAGGAATTGAAATTGCACCAAAACACGAGGCCATCATACATGCTGCCGCAAAAGACGAGGAGGTATGGCCAGACGGAAAAGAATATGTTATTGGTTCTTTGATCAGCATTTCTTCTTGAAGCAAAAATTTTGATGGTCTAACTCTTGCAACTATATGTTTAATTAAAATTTCGCCAAAAAATCCGCTCAACAATAAAGCTAAAATTATTTTAACTCCGATGTTTCTATACCCACGATTAAATAAAAATGGAATTGCAACCGCAAACCAAATCATGCCATTATTGCCCAATTTAGTTATAATAATCATTAATTTACTTAGCTTATCTCTATGTAACTTTTTAACATTTAAAATAACTTTATTATCCATATTTTTCAATTTACTTAACATTAAATTTATCACCAAAACCTTTTTTTCTTAATTTATTTAATTATATCACAAAAGCAAAACAAATACTATTTAAAAAAGCACAAAAAATAATTAAAAAAGTGTACACTGTTAAATATACATGTACACTTTAAGACAATATTATTCTTTTTCAGAAATTTTTTTACCCTCATTATTAAGATATTCCCTACATGAATCGATTAATTTTTCTTTTTCCTTTTCAACAACAGGATATTTGGGATCTATATCATTTAAAGTATCCACTAACACTTCTGACAAAAAAAATCTTGCAAACCATTTTTTATCTGCAGGAATAACATACCACGGTGCATAAGGTGTACTTGTTTTATTTATTGCAGTTTCATAAGCTTTCATGTAGTCATTCCAATATTTTCTTTCTTTTATATCAGCTTCTGATAGTTTCCAATTCTTATTTTTTTCATTAATTCTCTTCATAAAACGCTTTTTTTGTTCTTCTTTAGAAATATTGAAGAAAAATTTTAATACTCTAATTCCATTTTGCCACAAATATTTTTCAAAATTAGCAATTTGTTCATAACGCTCATCGAATATTTTTGAGCTTTTGCACCTATCTGGAAAGCTTTGATTTTTATAAAGTTCATGAACTTTTCCAACTAAAACATCTTCATAATATGATCTGTTGAAAATACCAATTTTACCTCGTTCAGGCAACTTTTTCACACATCTCCACAGATAATCATGTGCCAGCTCTTCACTAGATGGTACTTTAAAATTTGTAACCTGTACCCCCTGTGGATTAACTCCAGACATAACATGTTTAATCGCCCCGTCTTTTCCACCTGCATCCATTGCCTGAAGAATTACCAAAATAGCTTCTGTGCCTTGTGCATAGAATCTATCTTGCATCGCTCCAAGTTTTCTCAAGTTTAGCACACTATTTTCTAAAACCATTTCTTTATCTGTAGTTAAATGCTTAGCTTTTGTGTCAAAGCCGTTAGTTTTAAATTTTTTTGATCCATCAAACCTGTACTCGTCTAATTTCATATTTTTCTCTCCCTTCTATTATCGTTTAATATATTATCACAACAAAATCTTTATGTCAATAACATTTTAAGATATTTTTAACAAACCGCAAGCTTCATTATAAATTTTTCTAACAAAATTTTTGAGTCTAGTCTCGAACTTTTTAGTTGTTTATCCATCTTTGTTAGTAAATTTATGCATTCTCGCAAAGATTCCATTGAAATGTTTTTAGAATATCTTTTCGCGTTTTCAAGCCTAAACATTTTTCTCTTATAATCAAAAATTTCAGCTACATCATAAATATTTTTTCCGCTAAACTCTGCCACCTTAACTCGATAAATATCAATATAATTTGACGCCATAACAGAAAGAATTGATATAGGTTCCTCCTTTTTTAAAAATAAAACGTTTAATACTTCAAAAGCGCGGTTATAATTTTTTGTCATAATTGCTTTAGTTAATTCAAAAACATTTGCTTCAAAGTTTTCAACTGTAACACAATCTATAGCCTCAGATGTTATCTCTGAGCCAGCGGCGTAAGCACATAATTTTTCAAGTTCATTCTTTAAAACTAATAAATTACTTCCACATTTATCTATAATGAGCTGTGAATTTTTTTCCGACAATTTACATGACATTTTTTCTGCCCATTTTATTAATTGTCGCTGCAACTTTAACTTATTCATAATTGGCAAATTTAAAACTTCACCATGTTTTTCAAAAAATTTGATAAAATTTGACCACTTAGAAGAGCGTTTTAAATCGAAATTAAGATTTGGCAGACTTATTATCAAAACTGTTGTCTCTGGTACATCGCTGATTATTTCCCTCAATTTTTTTATAATATCTGCAGGTTCTTTTTCAACATCCAAGTCAAATATTTGCACACACTTAAGTGGGGCCATAAGCGGTAACGCCTCAACTGCGACATTTAAAGCATTAATATCTAAGTCCGGCGAGGAAAAACTTTGTAAATTAAATGAATTACTATTATTTAGCAAAACCTTTTCAGTAAGTAACTTTGTATAATAATCAACAAGATATTTTTCTTCTCCATAAATAAAATATGCCTGTTTAAAATTTTTTGATTTTACTTGTAAATTAAAATCCGATTCTGTTATTACCGGCAATTATATCATCCTCTTTATAGAAATATTTTTCCCATTTTTTAAATCAAGAACTATGTCACCATCTCCAGCTGTAGCCAACGGTAGCCGATTATTTTTTGCTGATTCGGTCGCTGCTTTCGATGAAATGTCCAAATCCGCAGTAGTTATTTCATAAGCGCTCAAAATTAAGTCTGAATTTTCTAACGTTCCATTAGAAACCAAAAAATCACAAAACTTATATTCATCTGGTAAAACCTGCGCATTTCCGCCCGATGGATTGATTAAAATATTCACATCATTTACTGTCAAATAAATGTAACCATGATCATCAAAATTCAGCGACTTAATTTTCAAATTATCCCAACAATTAACCTCAACAGACTTACTAAAATAAACTGCATTGCTACTGTCTGAAATATTTCTCTCCAATTTTTCATCAATTGACTCAGTAGAGCTTGGCAAAACGACATAATTTGGATTGAACTTTTTTATTACATCATTTGCATAATTTGCAGTTGAATCTTGAAAATCACTAAGTATTAAATAGTCCAAATTTTTCACATTTTGCGCATCCAAATAATTTTGCATTTTCGATAGTTTAAATTTGTCGCCATCACAAGATAATACTGACGTGTGACCATTTTGGGAAATAACTGCAGAACACCCATTTCCAGTATCCAAAAAAGCCAAGTGTGTAATATCTCTGTCAAAAATTTGGTAAGAAAAAATTCCAATAAAAAGAATTATCGTTGACAAAATTGCAGATAATTTTAAAAGTTTATATTTTTCATATAAAAACAACGCCAATGCAATTAAAATACAAGTTACTGCAAGCCAGAATAAAACCATTGGTTGCCTTGTTGACACTGAAGCAAATGGAATTTTCGCAAGCAAATTAGCACAAAATATAATATAGTTTATCAATAACCCCGCCAAGAATGCCAATGGAATTGCAATAAATTTAAAAAACGGGATTAAATATAGCACTGAAAAAATCAAAGTAAAAATCATCATCAACATTGTCGGAAATACAATTAAAATATTCGATATAACGTTTATAAGTGAAACCTTTCCAAAACTTAGCATAATTATCGGCATTGTCATAATTGTTGCACACAGCGTAACAGATATCGTTCCTGCTAACTTGTCAAGCACTTTTGAACCACACTTTAAATTTTTAGCTAAATTTTTAATCTTTGCCTCAAATTTGTCCTCAAATAAAATTATACCTAGTGTTGACAAAACTGACATCAACAGCCCCAGATCGCCAGCTGCGAATGGGTTAAACATTGTTATAACGAAAGTTGCCAGTCCTAATGAATTTAGTGAATCTGATTTTACATAAAAAAACTTGCTGAGATAAAACATTATCAACATTATTCCCGCTCTTGTAACTGAAGCAGAAAAGCCTGTGAGCGCCATAAAACACACTATTGCCACACAAGTAAGCAATGATACCCATTTTTTTGACAATTTTGTCATTTGCAAAAGAGCAAAAATTGCCGTGGCAATGACGGAAGCATGAAGCCCAGACACTGCTAAAAGGTGTGATATTCCTATAGCTTTAAAATTCGATTTTATTTCATCATCCATCAAATTTTTATCTCCGAGCAAAACTCCAACCGCTACAGATGCCTGTTCCTTCGGTAAAAGCGTACGAATTGATTCAATTAATGTCTGCTTTGCTTTCAAAAAATAATAATAAATTGGCTTATTTTCATCAGATTTTATCTGATAATCTTCATACTCGTAAAGGTAAGACAGCATATGTATTCCTTTAGCCGCATAGTAAGTCTTTGATGAAAATCCGCCACTATCCGATGGCAAAGACATATGAACTTTCCCGGAAATTTTGTCATACAAATCTGCATCAAGCGCTTTAGACATTGATATTCGCAATTTTATTTTTTGAGGAGCTCCATCAAGGTCAATTTTATCGGTTTCAACAACATAATAACAGCGGTTATATGCACTGTATGGCAGTTCACAAATTTTCCCAGATATTACGGCATCTTGCTCATTCAGCTGTTCTATTGGTTTTACGTTCACATAATTAAAAACACTATACACCGCAAATGCGACTGTCACTGTAAAAAAAGCTATTGGCAACACTTTTTGCTTTCTTATCGACTTGATCACTAAAGAAATTATAAACAGCACAAAAAAAATTATTGACATGATTTTAGCAAAATCCGCATTAAAATAAGTAGCTGCAACAAGTGCAGCTAAATACGTAAACCCTACTGTAGCCATTGGTCTTTTCATAAAAAACAGCTCCCCTCGTGCTTACCTTTTTATTTAATTTTTGTTGATTAACCTGCCGGCCAATTCATTTTTCTTCCACCAAGTAAATGAAAATGTAAATGTTGTACGCTTTGTCCGCCATCTTCTCCACAATTATTTACAATTCTATAGCCATCATTTAGACCTTTTTCCTTTGCTATTTTCGATGCAACCATAAATATTTTTCCAATTACGTCCTTGTTTTTATTGTTAATCTCATCCGCACTTTTTATATGTACTTTAGGTATTATAAGAACATGTACGGGTGCTTGTGGGTCTAAATCATTAAAAGCTATGATTTCTTCATCTTCATAAATTTTTTTGCTAGAAATTTCATTTTGAACTATTTTACAAAAAATACAGTCCATAAAACTACCTCCATAACAAAATTTTAATATTTCCTAAAATCTTTGGCTGGCACTGGCCAAAAATATTTAATAAATGGAATATTTTTGTAAGTTTGCAATAAAATTGCAAACTTACCCATGCACCAAAAAATATATTTTTGGGTGCATGGGGCCAGTGCCTTATCGGGCCACATCAAAACTTTTCAAAATACTAATTTGCAAAAGGAATAACCAGCTCATGAACTTTGCCTAACGCCAAATCAATTTTAGAAACATCTTTTATACCTGCCATCGCCATATCTTTGCGGCCACCACCATTGCCACCAGTTAGCTTCGCAACTTCTTTGACTAAAGCTCCAGCATTTACGCCATTTTCTAGTGCTATTTTTCCCGCACTTATAATAATATTCGATTTTTCTGAGCCAATATTAGCCAACACAACAACGACATTTTGAAACCTAGATTTCAAATCGTCGCAAATAAGCTTCAACATGTCATTATCAAAATTTTCAACTTTAGATACAATTATTTTCAACGCACCAACATCTTTAGCAGAATTGATCAAAGTCTCAACTTTATGCGACGCCATTTCTAAATTTAATTTATTAATTGTTTTTTCGCTGTCTTTAAGCCTATCAACTAAATGCTTGCACTCATTAACCAATTCTTCTCTTTGCTTAGTTTTCAGCACTTTTTGGCAGTCATTAATTAGGTTTAATTCATCATAAAGAAGATTTAAAACTCCCATGGATGTTACTGCTTCGATTCTTCTTACGCCCGACGCCACAGAGCATTCTGAAATAATTTTAAAAACACCTAACTGAGCAGTATTATGAACATGCGTTCCACCGCAAAGTTCTGTAGAAAAATCTCCTACCTTTACAACGCGAACAACTTTCCCATACTTTTCACCAAATAAAGCCATTGCTCCAATTTTTTTTGCATCCGAAAGTGCCATTTCTGTAACATTAACCGGTTCAGATAATAAAATTTCATCATTAATTAACTTCTCAATTTCTTTCAAGTCATCCGCAGAAAGTGCCGAAAAATGAGTAAAATCAAAGCGTAATCTGTTCTCATCAACAAGCTGGCCCGCCTGCTCAACGTGTTTGCCTAAAACTTTTCTTAACGCTGCTTGTAAAAGGTGGGCTGCAGTATGGTTCCTCATAATTTTATTTCTCTTCGCCTCATTAACGTTAGCAGTAACAGTGTCCCCAACTTTTAACATCCCAGTTTTGACCTCAGCTAAATGCAAATAAGCCCCAGACGCATTTTTTACTGTATCCAAAATCTCAATTTCAGCATCGTCTGATGTCAATAATCCCGAATCTCCAGCTTGGCCGCCCCCCAGTGCATAAAAAGGTGATTTTTCTAAAATTATTTCAACCTTATCTCCTATCACTGTAAAATCGACAAATTTGTCATCTTTAATTATTTTTAAAACATTTGTTCGGATCTCTAGTTTATCATAACCCACAAAATTTGTTGCTTTAACACCAGAAAAATCCAAATTTTCGGTTGCCCAAGCCTGTGCTTTTGCATAAGTCCTAGCTGCACGGGCTCTATTTTTTTGCTCCAAAAGCAGCTCATTAAATTTGTTTTCATCAACAGTCATGCCACGCTCCGCCAAAATCTCTTTTGTCAGATCGATAGGAAATCCAAAAGTATCATTAAGTTTAAATGCAATTTCTCCAGGTAAAATTGAACCTTTTTTCTTATCAATCTCATTGTTTAAAAGTTCTAATCCCTGGTCAATTGTTTTTACAAAATTTTCTTCTTCAACATTTATTAATTTTTTAATAAAGCTTTCTTTTTGTCGCAATTCTGGATAAGCTTTTTCGTTTTCTTTGATGACTGTTTCGCAAACCTTTGACAAAAATGTACCTTCTATTCCCAAAAGTCTTCCATGTCTAGCTGCACGGCGCAATAAACGTCTTAAAACGTACCCTCTGCCCTCATTTGACGGCATAACTCCATCGCTAATCATAAAAGTAACGCTTCTAATATGATCTGTAATTACTCTCAAAGAAACATCTTTTTTAGCATCTTCTCCATATTTTACACCAGAAATTTTGCAAACATGACTCATTATATTTTTGACCGTATCCACAAGGAATAAATTGTCAACGCCCTGCATAATGCAAGCCAATCGTTCTAGACCCATTCCAGTATCTATATTTTTTCGGTCAAGATTGGAATAATTATTTTTGCCGTCATTTTCAAACTGAGTAAATACTAAATTCCAAAACTCTATGTATCTGTCACAATCGCAACCAACTTTACAATTTGGCGAACCACAACCATATTCTTCGCCCCTGTCAAAATAAATCTCTGAACAAGGGCCACAAGGGCCAGAACCATGTTCCCAAAAATTATCTTCTTTACCCAGACGAACAATTCTAGACGGGTCTACACCAATTTTTTTCGTCCAAATTTCAAATGCTTCATCGTCATCTTCATAAATAGAAACCCATAGTCTATCAACCGGCAACTCTAAAACTTTCGTGCAAAATTCCCATGCCCAAGCCGTTGCTTCATTCTTAAAATAATCTCCGAATGAAAAATTGCCAAGCATTTCAAAAAATGTACCATGTCGCGCAGTAATTCCAACACATTCAATATCCGGAGTTCTAATACATTTTTGGCACGTCGTAACTCTTTTTCGAGGCGGGGTAACCTCCCCTGTAAAATATTTTTTCATTGGCGCCATTCCAGAATTTATTAGCAATAAGCTATCGTCATTTTCTGGAATCAAAGAAAAACTCTCTAACTTTAAGTGTCCTTTAGATTCAAAAAATGATGTAAATTTTTCTCTCAATTCGTTTAAACCTGTCCACTTCATATCAATCACTTCCAAAAATAAATAAACTCTAGAATATTTGCTACAAAAGCAAAATTAATTCATAAAATATTCTGATTTAGATTATACCTTCGCTCAAATAAAAAGTCAATTCAGCGCATAATTCAATGTATATTTACAGTTTTTACAAACATAAAATTAAGTTGATATACTTGACATTCTTAACAAAAAATTGGTATAATTTAAGAAATTTATTTTTTCGCACAGACTTTTGCTCATCCGCAGTGCGCCCCCCGGAATAAACACTAAAAAATATTGTTTATTCCGGTCTGCAACTGCTTTAAAGTTGCAGACGCAGTGCATTGAAAATGTACTGCGGGGGCGCTTCTAAGGCAAGTTCACTCTTTATGTCAGCGAAAAAGGGAGAAATCTTCATGAAATTTATTAATGTTGGCTTTGGAAATATGGTATCTTCAGCAAGAATTGTTACCATCGTATGTCCAGATGCTGCTCCGATTAAGCGCGTAATAACCGATGCCAGAAATAAAAACGAGCTAATTGACGCAACTTGTGGAAGAAGAACCCGAGCCGTTATCGTTACTGACAGCAGACTTATCATACTTTCAGCTCTACAGCCAGAAACAATTTCCAATAGGCTCAAAGGTGACTTCTCAAATGATGAAGGAGATTTAGATTTATATGAGCAATAAAGGTTTACTTGTTGTTTTATCCGGTCCGTCTGGTTCTGGAAAAGATACAATTCTTGAACGGCTTGTTAATCTTGACAAAAACATTGTTAAGTCAATATCCGCTACAACTAGACCTTGCAGAATTGGCGAAGTTGATGGAAAAGATTACTTTTTTATTTCTGAACAGGATTTTTGTAACGCTATATCTGATGAAAAATTGCTTGAATATACCAACTACTGTGGAAATTATTATGGAACCCTAAAAAATTTAGTAGAAGATTTACAAAATAATCAAAAAGATGTAATCTTAAAAATAGAAGTCGACGGAGCTAAACAAATTAAAGAAAAATGCCCTGACTCCTTAAGAATTTTTATATTGCCTCCATCTATGGACGACTTAAAAGATAGACTATCTAAACGCGGAACTGAAACACCCGAAAATTTAGAAAAACGTTTGAATCGAGCCAAAGACGAAATAAAATTTTCGTCGGAATATGATTACATAGTCATAAACGATGAAGTCGATAAATGTGCTCAAAATATATACTCAATTATAAATGCCGAAAAGTTTAAACTGCATAGAATGAAAAATATTATTAATGAGGTGCTTTAAAATGCAAAAAATATCAATTGATGAAATGTTATCCGGTAAAAAAAGTAGATATTCTCTTGTTATCGGCATAGCAAAACGTGCCAGGGAAATCGCCAGCAATGCCGAACAAAATGGCAATATTTTGACTGAAAAGCCTGTTAATTTAGCCATAAACGATTTTAAAGAGCATAAATATGAGCTTTTTGAACCTCAAGTCAACGACTAATTGCCGATTTTACTTCTAAACTACTATTATGAATGAAAAATTTATTGTAAAAGTTGCCGTTGAACATATCGTTTATCACCTTGACAAGTTTTATGACTATATTGTCCCAGAAGAATTTTGTCAAAACTTGGATGTTGGCTGTAGAGTTTTAGTCCCTTTTGGTGCTGGTAATAAAAAACGTCAAGGAATCGTTTTGCAGACGGATTTTTCTTCAGATACCTCTAAGTTAAAATCAGTTTTTGCAGTACTGGATGCTGTTCCAATTCTGAACGATGAAATGCTAGAACTTGCTAAATTCATAAAGAAAAAATATTTTTGTACAATTTATGACGCAGTCAAGCTTATGATTCCCTCTGGCATGAATTTTAAATTACATGAACAGTTTAAACTTTGTGATAATTTTAACGAATCTTTAGTCTTAAACTGCAACAAAATGGAAAAAAATTTGATTTCATATTTAAAAAATTTTAATGGTTGGGCTTCTAAGGAAGTTTTGTTGAATAATTTCGGGGCAACAACTCTAAACTGTTTAAAAAATTTAGAAAACAATTCAATAATTCAAAAAAGAGAACTCCAAAAAAGAAATTTATCTGACTCAAAAGTTAAAATGGTTAAATTAAAAGAACCTTTTGTTTCAATTTGTAATGTCAAAATTACGCCAAAGCAAAAAATTATATACGACATTCTTACTCAAAATTTAAGTGGAATTTCTTTAAAAGAATTATTATACTTTTCTGGTGTTAGTGTTTCTGTTGTGGATAATTTAGTAAAAAAATGTATCGCAGAATATTTTGAAGACAAAGCTTACAGAGACCCATATAAAAATGTAAAATTTTCATGCTCTTCCAAAAAAATTATTTTGAATGACGAACAAAAGGCTGCTTATAATTCCATTTTAGAACTATACAAAGCTAAAAAATATTGCGTTTCACTCCTTTATGGAATAACAGGCAGCGGAAAAACCTCTGTTTTTATGCGCTTAATCGAAGATGTTATTACTGATGGTAGCAATGTTATTGTTATGGTACCAGAAATTGCTTTAACACCTCAAATGGTTACAATCTTTAAAAGCAAATTTTTTGACAAAGTCGCAGTGTTTCACAGTGGGCTGTCTCAGGCTGAACGAATGGATGAATACAAACGCGTTAAAGACGGCTTAGTTAATGTTGTTGTTGGCACCCGCTCCGCTGTTTTTGCGCCATTTGAAAAAATTGGGCTTATTATTATGGATGAAGAGCAAGAATCCAGCTACAAATCCGATGCTACTCCTAGATTTAACGCACGTGAAGTTGCTAAATTTAGATGTGCATATCATAAAAGTTTACTTCTTTTGTCTTCTGCCACACCTTCCGTTGAAACTTTCTTTTGGGCTAAAAATAAAAAATATAGCATAAATATTTTAAAAAATAGATATGCTGGTGCAAAGTTACCTGCAGTCTCCATCGTAGATATGAATAAAGAACAAGAAAGTGGAAATTTTAGTGCTTTTAGTTCCAAACTAACTGATAAACTGACTCAAAATCTGAATAATGGCAATCAATCTATTTTATTACTCAACAGAAGAGGTTATCACACTTTAGTTTCTTGCAAAAGTTGCGGACAGGTTTTAATGTGTCCAAATTGTAGCATTGCTTTAACGCTTCACTCTGCAAACAAAAAATTAATGTGCCATTATTGCGGATTTTCTGCTGATATTACTGACAAATGTCCAAATTGCCATGGACATCAGTTAAAATATATTGGTGTGGGAACTCAAAAAGTTGAAGAAGATTTGAAAAAATTTTTTCCTGAAGCTCGTATCTTGCGCATGGACACCGATTCGATGATGTCTAAATTTTCTTATGAAAACAAGCTAAGAGATTTTGCATACGGTAAATATGATATTATGTTGGGAACTCAAATGGTTGCTAAAGGGTTGGATTTTCCCAACGTAACCCTTGTTGGTGTTTTGTCAGCGGATCAGTCCCTATACAGCGGTGATTTCAAAAGTTATGAACGTACCTTTTCTTTGCTTACACAAGTTGTTGGCAGAGCTGGAAGAAATCAACATAACGGATTTGCAGTTATTCAAACTTTTACACCAGAAAACCCTATTATCAATTTGGCCGCCAAGCAAGATTATAACTCTTTTTATGCTGATGAGATAATTTTAAGAAAAGCTCTGTTGTATCCGCCTTTTGCAAAACTTTGCGTCATCGGATTTGTTGGTGAAAAAGAATTTAATGTAATGAATGCAGCAAAATTTTTCTTTGAAATACTTAAAGATCTAATAAAAACCAATTATTTTACCTTAACTGTTCGAATTTTAGGTCCTTCTCCTGCGCAAATTTTTAAAGTTAATGGTAAATTTCGGTATAAGATAATTATAAAATTTAAAGATGAAAAAATTTTTAGAAACTTTATCTCTGATGCTTTAATTAAATTCGGTAATTGTAAAAAATTTACCGGCATTTCCACTTTCGTCGATGTGGAACCGGATTCAATTTTGTAAAATCTATGGAGGATGTTTATCATGGCTATAAGAAATGTTGTTTTAGAAGGAGACCCTATTTTATATAAAAAATGTCGGATTGTCAAAAACTTTGATGCTCGGCTTGCTCAGCTTATTGATGACATGATTGAAACTATGCAATTGAAAAACGGTGTTGGACTGGCTGCTTCTCAAGTTGGCATTCTAAAAAGAGTTGTAGTTATACAAACCAATCTTGAAGAAAAACCTCTCGAATTAGTAAATCCTCAAATTACCGAAGTTTCTGGAAATCAGGAGGAAGTTGAGGGATGCTTGTCTTGTCCCGGTGAGTACGGAATTACTAAACGTCCTATGAAAGTCAAAGTTAAGGCTTTTGACCGCTTCGGAGCTGAGCATTTTTATGATGGCGAAGCTCTACTTGCTCGTGCTTTTTGTCATGAAATTGACCACCTGGATGGCATTTTATTCAAAAATCATGTTATCCGTATGCTGGATGATTCTGAATTGGAAAGCTGATTTTTGGGCACCGCCAGAGCCAACGCTATGCGTTAGCTCTGGCAAATAAAAAAATATTCTTTTGCTTTTGTTTTATGGTAAAATTTTTTAATTTGCCCAATGCATCAAAGGATGCATTGGGCGGTGCCTCAAAACTATTTAGCTTTTAAAATCTTACCTTTGAGGTGAAAAAATGAAAATTATATTTATGGGAACTCCTGACTTCGCTGTCCCTTGCCTTGAAAAATTAATAAACTCCGAGCATGAAATAGTCGCAGTTTTTACTCAGTCAGACAAAAAAAAAGGACGTGGATATACATTAACAGCACCTCCAGTTAAAGAATTATCGCTACAACACGGTATTAAGGTATTTCAACCAGAAACTTTAAAAACTCAAGAAATATCAAATTTAATTACATCACTAAAACCAGATTTGATTGTTGTTGTAGCTTATGGTAAAATATTACCAATGGACATCTTAAAAATTCCATTACTGGGTTGTATAAATGTACACGGTTCATTGTTGCCAAAATATAGAGGCGCCGCACCTATACAGCGGTCAATAATAAATGGTGAAAAAATTACTGGTGTTACAACTATGTTCATGGATGAAGGTCTTGATACTGGCGATATGATCTTAAAATCTGAAACAAAAATTGGCAAAAACGAAACTTCAGGTGAACTTTTTGACAGACTAAGCATTATGGGTGCAGGACTTTTAATTAAGACCTTAAATGAAATTGAATTGGGCAATATTTGTAGAAAAAAGCAAAATGACGAAATGGCTACTTATGCACCTATGTTAAATAAAGATTTGGCAAAAATTAACTGGAATGATTCTGCAGAAAAAATACACAATTTAGTAAGAGGCTTGAATCCTTGGCCAGTGGCTGTAACTATTTTGGATAATAAAAATTTAAAAATTTATAAAACAAAAATTGCCAAATTTATGGGTGGAAATCCCGGAGAAATAAAGAGTGTTAATCCTTTCATTGTGGCTTGTGGAAATAATTCCGCTATCGAAATTTTGGAATTACAATTAGAAGCCAAGAAACGCTTAAATTCTTCAGACTTTTCTAGAGGTTACAAATTAAAATTAGGTACAATTTTGGGCTAGGAGGAAATTTTTATGTACGGATTTTATTACTTCGATTACTCTTATTTTTTATTTATGCTACCAGCGCTGATACTCTCTCTTTATGCACAAATTAAAGTAAACAGCACTTTTGCTAAGTATTCTAAGATAAAAAATTCGAATGGGCTCACTGGATCAGAAGCTGCTTACAAAGTTTTAACGCAAAATGGAGTCACAAACGTTGCGGTCGAACATATTTCTGGAAATCTAAGCGACCATTTTGACCCTCAAACCAATATAATTCGGTTGTCTGACTCCGTCTATTCTTCAAATTCTGTTGCGGCTGTTGGTGTCGCCGCTCATGAAGCCGGCCATGCAGTTCAGTATGCAAATAATTACGCTCCTATGAAGTTTAGAAGAGTTTTAGTTCCTATCACTAATATCGGTTCAACTTTGTCTATACCTTTGATTTTTATTGGCTTATTGCTTCCAATACAATATGATTTTATCGTTAATATTGGAATCGCTCTTTTTAGTTTTGCTGTACTTTTTCAACTGGTTACTTTGCCTGTCGAATTCGACGCTAGTAGGCGTGCAATTGCAACTTTGGAACAGAGTGGTACCCTTTATGACGAAGAACTTATTGGTGCAAAAAAAGTGCTTAGTGCTGCGGCTATGACTTATTTAGCTGCTACCTTTTCGGCAGTAATGTCTCTTTTTAGGTTAATTTTAATTGCCGGAAATAGACGCGGTCGAGATTAACTATGAGTTTTTAGAAATGATGTGTTAAAAAATTATGAATCTTATCGACATAAAGTCTTTGTCTAAAGTAAATATTTCAGAACTTCTGAAAGCTGAAGGGCAACCAAACTATAGGGGCAATCAAATTTATTTATGGCTGGTTAAAGGTGTTTGTAGTTTCGATGACATGCTGAATATCCCTAAAGATTTGCGTAACAAATTGAAAGAAAAATGCTATATTGCAACTGCAAAAACTGAGCGCAAATTGGTTTCTAAACATGACGGCACTATAAAATATTTATTTAAACTTTACGACGGTGAATTTATCGAATCCGTTGTAATGAAATACAAGCATGGATATACTATTTGTATTTCTACTCAAGTTGGCTGCAAAATGAATTGTCAATTTTGTGCAACCGGAAATAGCGGATTTTCTCGAAATTTAACTGCTTCTGAAATGCTCGCACAGATTCAAACTGCTCAAATTGACAACCATATAAAAATTTCTAATGTAGTTTTGATGGGTATGGGTGAACCTCTTGACAATTATGATAATGTCATTCAATTTTTAAAATTAGTCTCATCTGAAGATAATTTAAACATCGGAATGCGCCATATTTCGCTGTCTACTTGCGGTATAATTAATAAAATTTATGATTTGGCTAATGAAAATCTTCAACTCACTCTTTCAGTTTCTTTGCATGCACCAAATGACTCAATTCGTAATACTTTGATGCCAATAAATAAGAATTTTAACGTCGACGAACTTTTAAAAGCTTGTAAATTTTACATAATTAAAACTAAACGTAGAATTTCTTTTGAGTATGCTATGATTTCTGATATTAATGACAGCGACGACTGCGCTATTGAACTGGCTCGTAAACTTTCAGGAATGCTATGTCATGTAAATTTAATTCCTGTAAACAATATCGGGGTTGAAAAAATTTTTTATGAGAAAAGTAATCAAAAACGACTTGAAAAATTTATGAATATTCTTTCAAAATATGGCATAAACGCTACCGTGAGAAGGACTTTAGGTGCAGATATCAATGCTTCTTGTGGGCAATTGCGAAGAAAAGCTACTGATTTGGAGGTGTAATATGCAGGTCTTTGGTAAAAGTGATATCGGGTTAAAACGAACTTCTAATCAGGATTGTTTTGACTATGAGAACATAAATGAAAATTTGCTTTGGGCTGTCGTTTGCGACGGCATGGGCGGCGTTAATGGTGGTGATATTGCAAGCAATTTAGCTGTAAATAGCATCCGAGAAATTTTGACTCAAAATTATACTGAAGGTTTACTGCCTGTTGACGTAGAAAATTTGTTGAAAAAAGCTATTCAAAAAGCAAATTTTGAAATTTTTTCAGCGGCTCAAAATGACAACAATTTGTCTGGTATGGGTACTACCATCGTTTTAGTCGCTATCTTTTATGATAAAATCCACATCGCTCATATTGGCGACAGCCGAGCTTACTTGATACGTCAGGGTAATATTAAACAGTTAACTGTTGACCATTCTGTAGTTCAAGAAATGATAAATGAAGGTGAAATTACTCATGAAGAAGCTAAACGTCACCCTCAAAAAAATATAATTACACGTGCTCTTGGAATTAGCAAAAATGTGGATATTGACTATTCTATTGAAACCAAAAAGCCAACAGATTCAATCATCATTTGTACCGATGGTTTAACTAATTATTTTGACCAAAACGAAATTTTAGATTATGTCAAAAATAAAAAAAATAATCAACAGCTCGTTGACAACTTTATTTTTACTGCAAATGAACGTGGAGGCAATGACAATATTACAGTTGTTATTTTAGGCGAGTGATTAAGTCAGAGGTGATTTTTATGGATAAATACATTGGAAAAAGATTGGATGGACGGTACGAAATTAATGAACTGCTCGGTTGTGGCGGTATGGCTAAAGTTTACAGCGCTTATGATATTATAGATGACCGAACTGTTGCTATAAAAATTTTAAAAGATGAATTTTTGAACAACAAAGACTTTATTAGAAGATTTAAAAATGAATCTAAAGCGATTGCTGTGCTATCTCACCCCAATATCGTTAAGATTTATGATGTTAGCTTTGGTGACAGAATTCAATATATCGTTATGGAGAATATCGATGGAATAACTTTGAAAGAATATATCGACAGGCAGCATACAATCAAATGGCGTGACGCTGTTCATTTTACAATTCAAATATTAAAAGCTTTGCAGCACGCTCACGAAAAAGGTGTTGTTCATAGAGATGTCAAACCTCAAAATATTATGCTTTTAAAAGATGGAACTATCAAAGTTACAGATTTTGGTATTGCAAGGTTCGCTAAAAACGAAACTCGAACTATGACTGAAAAGGCTATAGGTTCAGTCCATTACATTTCTCCTGAACAGGCTCGAGGAGACATAACAGATGAAAAATCTGACATATACTCTGTTGGTGTTATGCTTTATGAGATGTTAACAGGAAAACTGCCTTTTGAAGCTGACAATGCTGTCTCTGTAGCAATTATGCAAATGCAATCTGAACCAAAAAAATTAAGAGAAATTAATCCGGAAATTCCTGAAGGTTTAGAAGATATTACTTTAAAAGCTATGAAAAAAAGCTCTGACCATAGATATAAATCTGCTGAAGAAATGTTGGAAGCTATCGAAATGTTTAGAAAAAATCCTAGCATCCGCTTTGAATATAAATACTTTTCTGATAACGCTCCTACAAAATATCTTGATGCTATAAACAATATCAAAGAAAGTAAGTCAAAATCTGGCTACTCCGATGGATATACTTATAATGATGAAGAACAAGAGCCTTCTGAAAAACGTTCTAAAGCTATAAACATTTTAATTGGTGCAGGAATTGCTCTTATAATCTTCCTTGTAGTAATTGGTCTTGGCTTAGTTTCCGGTTGGTTCGGTTTCGGTAGCAAAGATATCGATGTACCAAATTTTATTGGTATGAAAATTTCTGATATTGTCGATAATGATAAATATAAATTTAGCTGGAATATCGAACAAGCTTATGATTCTAGCAAGCCAGAAGGCGTTATAATCGATCAAGATCCAAAATCTGGAACTAAGAAAATAAAAGAAAATTCTCGAATAACCTTAACTGTAAACAGTTCTGGCACTTTGGTTTCTATTCCTTCTGTACGCGGATTAACCCTTGATGCGGCCAAAGCAAAAATTAAAGATGCTGGCTTAGTTTATGAAGTTCTTACCGTTGAAGACAGCGATACAGCTGAAGGAATTGTTAAAGGGACTGACCCAAAAGAAGGAACCGAAATTGTTGTAAATAGCATGGTTAGAATTCTCGTAAGCAAAGGTCCTGCTGAAAAAAAGGTTACCGTCCCGGATGTTATAAATAAATCACTTTCTGACGCAACCAAAGAGCTTATAGAAAAAGGCCTTAAAGTCTCAGATAACATTATTAAAGAAACCAGTAACAAGGCTAAAGATACGGTACTATCTACAAATCCGTTACCAGGAGTTGAAGTAAACGAAGGAAGTGCTATTACATTAACAATCAGCTCTGGAGAATCTCAAGAAAAAACTTTAAAAATTAATGTAGATTTACCTTCCAGTGTAAATCACGAAGTCAGTATGAAAGTTTATATAAATGGTGTTATGGATTCAAGTAACTCAAAAACTATAATTCCTGCATACAATTCTAATTACTCATTCTCTGTTAAAGGTTCCGGTGAAACAAAAACTATAATTGTAAATTTAGACGGGCAAAAATATAGAGTCTATGAGGTAAATTTTAGCAGCGAAACGGTTCGTGCAACCGAAAAGTATAATTTTAATGAATCTTCTGCATCAACTACAAGCAGTAAATCTTCAAATAAAAATCATAGTATAACCGAAACCAGAATGAAAATCCGAAGAAGGCAAAATTAAAAACTTTTTTATAATTTAAAGTTAATCCACAATAATATTAAGATATTATTGTGGAATTTTTTATAATAAAAACTTTGTTTCCTTTAAAAATAAAACAAGCATGAGGCGCGCGATATAGTGCGCCTCATGCCAATATAGTAACTTACTTATTTTGCCCTGCGTCAGGAGTTAATAAGCCATAATCGCCGTTTTTGCGACGATAAACAACATTAACTTCTCCGTTAGTCTGATTTCTAAACATATAAAATTGATGACCAATCATATCCATTTGTAAAATTGCTTCTTCCACATCAAGCGGCTTTACTGGGAAATTTTTAATTCTGACGATTTTGTATTCTTCTTCAAGTTGCGAGTTGTCGGCCACTTCTTGTTCCGGTAAATAGTTTTCTAATGCATCTTTTCTAAGTCTTTTGGCAAGCTTAGTTTTGTGTTTTCTAAATTGCCTTGACAGCGCCTCCATAACTATATCAAGCGCCTCATTCATTTCTGAAGTAGTTGCCTCTGCGCGATAAACCATTCCTTCGTGATGAATTGTCACCTCGACGGTCTGACGATTTTTTTCTACAGTAACCGTAACATTGGCTTCCGCATTACCATCAAACAGCTTATCAAATTTAGATAATTTTTTTTCAGCTAATTCTTTAAAATTATCTTTCAAATTTACCTTTCTTCCTGTAATTACGGTTTTCATTTTACATCCTCCTCAAAAATAAATTATAAATTGAGCTGTATTAAAATATAAAATTAATCTACCTCGTAAATATAATATCATACTTTACAAAGAAATCCAATATTTAAAATTAAAATTATATAGAATTATTTTTTATCTCGCCATTACAAATAATCATCAACGGTTTTTTCATAATATCAAACGGAGAATCCTCAAAAACAACTAAATCTGCATCTTTTCCTGCATTTATAGACCCCACTTTGTCAAAAATTCCGCAAATTTTAGCCGGATTTATTGTCACCGCCTTCAATGCTTCATATCGCTCCATTCCGTCACGTATAGCCAAAGCTGCACACAACTGCAAATATTGCACAGGCGTTTCTGGATGGTCTGTTGTGATTGCTAATAAAATACCATTATTAGTCAAAACTCCTGGCGTTTTCGTAGACAAATTAACAAGCTCGGGCTTAGAGCGGTCGCTTAATATTGGTCCAGACAAAACGCTCACCTGCTCAGATTTCAATCTTGTGGCAATAAGATGCCCTTCTGTCGCATGAATTATTACATAATTTATGTCAAATTCTTTTGCAATTCTCATTGCAGTAAAAATATCATCTGCCCTGTGTGCGTGAATGTGTGCCGAAATTTTCTTTTTCAACAAAGGTATCAAAGCCTCACATTTTGCATCATACTCTGGTAAATCATATTCCGTTGGATTTTTCTCGGCTTTATCTTTTTCGCACATATACCGTTTTGCTTTGCTTAATTGTTCCCGAATTATCGCTGCCGTTGCCATTCTTGTCATTGGTGCTTGACTTTTGTCGTTATAAATCATTTTAGGGTTTTCTCCAAAAGCAAATTTTATCGCTACTGGTTTTTTTATTACCATGTCATCAACACAAAATCCTGATGTTTTCATTGCAAAAATTTGTCCTCCAATGGGATTTGCACTGCCAGGGCTTATTACTACCGTTGTAATTCCAGCTAAAAGTGCTTCTTCAAAACTTTTGTCCATCGGATTTACTGCATCAATAACCTTCATATGCGGAGTGGATGGGTCTGTGTATTCATTGCCGTCTTCCCCCTCAAATCCTAGACCATTTTCAAATAGCCCTATATGTGTATGTGCATCTATAAAGCCCGGATATACGCTTTTTCCGCGCAAATCAATCGTGTTTTCATCTTGTAAATCAAGGGCTTGCATACTACCTACTTTATTTATTTTTTTATCCTTTATAAAAATAAAACCATTCTCTATGATTTCTGCGTCCATCGTGTAAATTTTTGCATTAATTAATAGCATAAAAAACCTCTTTTCAATTGTAATAAATCAAAAAGAGCCGACTTTATCGACCCTTTCTAAATTTTGTATTAATTATTTAACGCTGAGAACCTCTTCTTGAAAAACTACCTCTTTTGGATTCAGTAGCTCGCTTTAAATCCGAAATTTTTTCTTCACTTTTATGTTTAAAAGATGAAAGCATTTCTTCAAAGCTGGAAACCGGATTTTTCTTAGGGCTCTGCCACTCAAAGTTTCCTGGTCTAGTGAATTTACTTGTTTTACCTGTATTTTGATTATTATCTTGACTTTGATTCAGCCGCTTTACCGGTTTTTGTGGCATTAATTTTTTTACTGAAAGAGCAATTTCGTTTTTTTCCGAAATATTAATAATCTTTGCCTTTATTACTTGACCTATCTTCAAGTAGTCTTTAATGTCTTTTACAAAATCCGTTGACACTTCAGAAATATGAACCATTCCAGTCTTGCCGTTTGGCAAATCCACAAACGCTCCAAAATTTGTTATTCCTGATACTTTGCCCTCTACTATCGTTCCAACCTCTAGTTGCATAAAAAAACAACTTCCTCCTTAAATTAGTTCCCAGATATATTTACAAAAATTCTCTCATTATGTTTAGAAAGATTTAATTCTCGCGCTGTTTTTACAAAATACTCTTCATTCTCTTCATCAGTTGCTTGAGAAATTTTTCTTAATTTTTCATTCTTAGCCTTTTGAAGTTCTAATTCAGAATTAAGACAGTTCAAATGCTCCCTTTTTTCATTAATCTTTGTATATTGACCTGCCAAAACAAAGACTGAATAGAAAACAAAAAATAACGCCACAGACTTTAACATCCACTTAAATAAATTTTTTTTTAATTTTCTTTTGCCCTTTATAACTTTTATTTTCATTTTTGCTGAAAATATTTCCTTTCAAAAAAACTTATAATTCATTATATCATAAACATTATTTAAATTTCAACAAATATTTTTATCCAAATTAATTTTTGTTTTAACCTTTATTTTTTTACGCATTTTCTGCAAAAATTTTTTCGGAGGTTTTGAGTTTTTTATAAATTGGGGTTTCATAGTCTTAAACTTATTTATCAGTTTTCTCATTTTATCCTTTGGGATTTTTGATATAAAAAATCTTTTAAGTTTAGATAGCCATTTACTTAAAAATTTTACTACAGTTAAAATAAGTTTATAAACGAATTTTCCTATAGTGACTCGATATATCAGCCACCCAATCGCTTCTCCCAAAACAATATAAACCCGAATTTCTCCACTGTTCATTACTAAAATGTACGTGAATGTGATAATCGCACTTAAAACAAAGTATATTACATCTTCAAAAAAAATTCGCTTTAAATTCACTTTTAGCACAGCATTCATTATCCTAAAGCCATCAAAAAATAAGCTTAAAAAAGCCCCCAAAAGCATCGCAAACAAAAAAATAGTTATCTGTGAAGTTACCATCGTGCCCATCTTTTTACCTCTTACCTAAACAGTTTAGAGAAAAAACCTCTCTCTGCTGGCCTATCTTCTGCGTACTCCAATGAATATACTTCTCCATCAAGCTCTAAATCGCCGCTGTCTAAATTTATCTTATTTATGTGTAGATTACTTCCCTTTATTGTCAGTTCGCCCAAATCTGTATATGCCACCACCGCGTTATCATCGAAACTATCTACATCTAAAACTCCTGATATATTTAATGATTTTCTCTCTTTTAATATCAAATTATGTGAAAGTTTTATGTCTTTTTTTTCTTCTATCATATTTATTCCCCCAGTAATTATATTTATAAAAATAATTATGAGGTTGTTTTTTGTGATATTCCTTTAATTTACAACTTTATACATATTCGGTGCATCATCTTTTCTAACATATTCTGCCACTGCTAAAACTTCCACTGCAAGTTTTTTTGCTCCCAAATTTATCTCTATTTTATCTCCTATTTTTACATCGTACGAGGCTCTAGCTACTTTTCCATTTATCAAAATCTTACCTGCATCGCAAGCTTCGTTTGCAATAGTCCTTCTTTTTATGAGTCGCGTGATTTTTAAATATTTATCTAATCTCATAATTTTCCTCCGAAAAAATCGACTTCCTATCAAAAGAAGTCGATTTTATTTAAAATTATTTTCCAGATACAGCATCCTTAAAGCCTTTACCTGCTTTAAATGCTGGAACTTTACAAGCTGGAATTGTAATTGGTTTGTTTGTTCTTGGATCGCGGCCGGTTCTTTCACTACGAGAGCGCAATTCAAATGTTCCAAAACCGATCAATTGAACTCTATCGTCTTCTTTAACGGCCTCCATAATTGAATCAATAACGGCTGCAACTGCTTTTTCAGAATCTTTTTTAGAAAGGCCGCTCCTTTCTGCTACCGATGCAATCAAGTCTGTTTTATTCATTTTGACTACCTCCATTTTTATTTTTATTCATCAAAGCTTTTTTACTTTGAGAATTAACTAATTTAAATCTAGCGCTTAGAAATATAGACTTTATTTGGCTTTGCAAAATAGCCTTAATTTGCCAAATTATAGAAGTCTTTTACATTATACCTTTTTTTCCCTTAAAAGTCTACACTTTTTTATTTTTCTCAGAAATTGTAAAAAATTAGTTTTTATTACCTGAGAAAAATGTCTATATTTCCATAAATCGCTAAACAAGACTATTTTAACTGATAAATCGTAATTTTTCAAGTATCTTTATAATTTTTTCTCCTTTTGGCAACAATTTTATGTCATTGCGACTTAGTTCACCTAATGAAACTAATGCTAAAAGGTACACTACAACCGCAAAAATTATAGACAAAGCTATAGCTATTATTACCGGAACCCTATCTTTTAGCAGTATCATTAATATTTTTGCTGCTGCTCCACAAAATAATGACCCAACAAGTGGTTTTAATACTGTGTCGACGAAACTTGGGACTACTTTTGTATTTTTAAACAGCATATACATCGAAGTCACCAATATAAATGCATAACCAGCTAATGTCCCTATTCCTGCTCCCTGTATGTTTATTTGTGGAACTCCTACTAAAACATAATTTACCAATATTTTTATTGCCAAGCCTATTGAGATTATTTTTACCGGCAAATCCACCCGGCCTATTGCCTGAAGCATACTGCAAATCGGTGTGCTTGCAGCTGTAAATATCGTTGCTATTCCTAATATTGGAATTATTTCTGACGCTATGCTAACTGCAATTGGACGACTTCTGTAAATTACGCTCAAAAGTTCCGGTCCTATAACAGACAGTCCTATTCCAGCTGGAATTGTAACTAACATCGTCATTCTTATTACAGTTTCCATACTTTTTTTTAATTTTTCACTATCTTTGAGTGTCCAAGCTCTTGTTACCGACGGCAAAGCAACTATTCCAAATGCCTGTGTTATTGCAGGAACTAGCATCATCAGAGGCAAAGTAAAAGAATAACATCCCATTAAAAATCCGTGAACACCGTCTTTACTTCTTACTACACTCTCACCTATTTTTGACCCATACTGTGCCAATAATTCATTTGGCGTCGTTGACATCACATACTGTATTCTGTGCAAAATCAGAGTTGTGTCGATTAATCCCGCTACATTCATAATTATTGCACCTAACCCAATAGGTAGTGCATTTTTTATCAATGTTTTTGCTATGGACTTTCCACTTTTTGCTTCTGGTGAATGCATTATTTCATTTTTTGTTATGCCATCACCACGAATTTTATCTTGTAAAATCAAATATAAAAATCCCGCCGCTGCTCCCAGTGATATTCCTAAAATTGCTCCAGCTGACGCCAGCGGCATTATGGCAGCCTCTGCCAATTCTTTTGTCGCATATGCTTTGCCTAAAAATGTGCCATTTGTCAAGTACTCTCGCATGCCAAACCGTATTATGCCATATGACGTCACATAACCTATAAAAAATTTAAAGCTGGCTTCTATTACCTCAGAAGTTGCGGTCGGAGTCATATTTTTTAGCCCTTGATAATACCCTCTATAAATTGACATTAAACATGCAAAAAATATTGTTGGAGCCAACGTTATTACCGAATAAAAGGCTCCTGGAACGTTTACAAAAGGCAGCCGAGGAATTATAAATGCACCTAAAATCATCAGCAATAAGCCCACTGTTCCTGTAAGCAAAAATATTGGCGAGGAAATCTTTTTTATTTTTTTTACGTCCCTATACCTTCCATTTGCGACACTTTCCGAAACCATCCTAGAAATTGCTATTGGCAAACCTGCTGTTGCCAAAGCAAATAGCGGATTATATATCTCATACGCTACCGTAAAATACGTTGCGCCTGTTGGTCCTATCATTCCCGTTACAAAAATTCTAAATAATATGCCCATTATTTTTACTAAAAGCAAGCTTCCTGTCAAAATCACCGTGCCTTGCATAAAACTTTGATCTTTTCTTTTTATTCTTTTTTCACATTTTGTACTGTTTTTATTCACTCAAGCACTTCCCCTATTCAAAAAACTATGCGATTACTTATTATAATACCTTTAAATGAATATGTACAGTCCTTGCTCATTTATTCTGACAAAAATTTCTGTATAAAAATATAACGAAGGCCACAAATCTGTAGCCTTCATTATATTATTAGGAGAAATTTTATTTTACATTAAAAATTCTTGTAATCATATTAGTATCATTTTGCTCTTGTTCGGCAGTCTGGCCTGCTTTGCAAACCCTCACCGTCACATCAGAATCATCTTGCAAAAGATATGCTTCATATACATTTTTAGTCTCGCCTGGTTTCAATTCCGTTAACATAGTCTCTATGTCATAATCTTGATTTTCCATTCCAGCCTGCAAACAAGCAGTGTTATTTTGGTATGCTTCTGCAGATAGCACATCTGCAAATCTTACTGTCTTATCTGAACCATTGTTAAAAGCATAAGTTACCAAAAGTGCTTTTTTACCTTTTTTAGAGGTAGTAACTTCTGCATTTTCAATAGAAACCTTAAAATCGCCTATAGTTCCACTTTCTTCTTGAGTTGCCTTAGGTTCTGGCTCAACTGTGTTATCTTCTGATGAGCTCTGAGAATGTTCATTTACTGTAGTGGTTGAATTTGTTGAATTATTGGAGCCACAACCTGTAAAAGTTGATGCCATCAACACAGACAATAACAAAACCATGCCTTTTTTCATAACCTAGCCTTCTTTCTCAAATTTCATTAATTTAGATTTTATCATAATTTACAATCAAAAGCAATACCTTTATTCAACTTTGTTAAATCTATATAAATTAAGTTTTAAAATTATATTGAAATCTTTAAAGCGGTATTATATAAATCTAAATCAAATTCTTTTTTTATGCAATCTTGATTTATATCACAATCAATAATTTTTTCAGATTTCATTGCTATAATTCTCGGCAACGTTCCCTTGCAAATTATTTCTATAGCCTTGGCTCCCATTTTGCTTGCGACAACTCTATCCCTCAGTGTTGGAGAACCACCTCTTTGCACATGACCTAAAACAGTTGTTCTTGTTTCTATTCCTGTTTCCATATAAATTTGTTCGGCTATATCATTTATTTTGCCGATTCCTTCCGAAACTATAACTATAAAATATTTTTTTCCTTTTTTCTGAGTAACTTTTATCCTATTTATTATGTCTTTTTTGAAATCATAAAAAACTTCAGGCACTATTATTGCCGTTGCACCCACTGATATTCCAGTTTGCAGTGCTATTTCTCCACAATTTCTCCCCATTACTTCAACTATACTGCATCTTTCATGCGACTTTGCTGTATCTCTAATTTTATCTATCATACGCATCGCAGTATTCATTGCTGTGTCGAACCCTATCGCATATTCGCTGCAATTTACGTCATTATCAATCGTTCCCGGAATTCCAACACAAAAAACTCCCGCTTCACTAAGCTCCCTTGCACCTCTTAAGGATCCATCTCCTCCAATAATTATAAGTCCGTCAAGACCCAATTTTTTACAATTATCTCTTGCTAAAGCAATGCCTTCTTTTGTTGCAAACTCCTTACTGCGTGCTGTATATAAAATCGTTCCTCCCAAATCTATTATGTCTGAAACACTTCTCAAATTCATACAAATTATGTCTGAAGTCAATAATCCATTAAAACCTCGACGTACTCCAAAAATCTCCAAGCCACTTTCGACTCCCACTCGAACTACTGCCCTTATTGCCGCATTCATTCCCGGAGCATCTCCACCACTTGTTAAAACACCTATTTTTCTCCTTCCACGCATAAAAGTTCCTCCATATATATAATGCAATTTAATTTATTATAACACATTATTTTTATCAATCAATACTAAATCATAAACTTTTTTTAACTTTTATTGCGCAAATTTTACAATTTATTCTTTAATTACTACATTTCTGTCGCCTATTTTATTCTTTAACTCTCCAATAAGAACATCGTTTTTTGAAACCCACAATTTTCTCGGAGCTAAAATTAGTCTTTTTTCATCTTCCAAAAAAATATATACTGGTGTATTACCCTCAAATATACTTAAAAGCAGCAAAGCTCTTTCATATTCAAAACAGTTTTCATTTTTTACCTTTATATAAAGGCCTGGATTTTTGACTGGTTTAGCCAATTTTTTATCTATTTTTGAATCACACATATTTGGTGGCGATATTATTTCTTCACATATCAATTTAGGTTCTTCATCTTCTCGAACGCTTACTCTTGCATGAATCTCTACAATGTTGCCTCTCATCAACAAAAAAGAATTTTTTTCCAAAACTGAATTAAACACCATCATCTCCATCGCGCCATACATATCTTCTATGTTCACATATGCAAAAGTATTATTATTTTTAGAGGTTTTTAGTTTTACATCCGATATTATCGCTAAAATTTTTACTCTGTCACTATCTTTAAACTTAGGAAATTCTTCTTTTGAAACTGATACTATATCTCCAATTTTAGCATAATTGTTACTCGTTACCAATTTTGAAAACTCTTTTAACGGGTGTCCTGACAAATATAAACCGGTTATTTCTTTTTCCATCTTCAGAAGTTCTTCTTGCGGAAACTCCTCTAAATTAGGAACTTCAATAGATATTTCCTTGTCACTTTGCATTGTATCAAAAAAGCCAATTTGGCCCTCCAAATTATTTTTTCTTTCTGTATGCAAACTTTCAAATATGTTATCAAGCACTTTCAGCATTTGGCGCCGATTTGCTCCCATATTGTCAAAAGCTCCGCCTTTAATTAAATTTTCAACTGCTATTTTTTTTATATCTTTACTATACATTCTTTTACAAAAATCGTACAATGATTTAAACTTTCCATTTTTGCGCTCTTTTAAAATCTTTTCCAGTGGCGCCCTTCCTAAGCTTTTTATTGCCAAAAGTCCAAAGCGTATGTCATTTCCAGAAACCGTAAAAATATCTTCACTTTCGTTTATGCTCGGCGGCAAAACTTCTATTTTTAAATTTTTGCACTCTTCAATATACTCAACAACTTTATTAATATTGTCAAGCACACTAGTTATGAGCGAGGCCATATACTCTTTTGGATATTTGCACTTTAAATATGCAGTTTGATACGATATTACTGCATACGCTGCAGCATGAGATTTATTGAATGCATATGAGGCAAAACTTTCCATTTCAGAATATATACTCGATGCAACTTCTACACTTATCCCTCTTCGTATGCAACCGTCAACCTCAACTTTTCCAGATGCATCAACTAAACCGTGTATAAAAATTTGATGCTCTCGTTCCATAACATCTTTTTTCTTTTTAGACATAGCTCTACGAACGATATCGGCTCTTCCAAGCGAGAAACCTGCTAACTTTCTAAAAATTTGCATAACTTGTTCCTGATAGACTATGCATCCGTAAGTCACATCGAGTATGTCCGACAAAAGTGGATGTTTATATTTTATTTTTTCAGGATGATGTCGATTTTCTATATACTGCGGAATTGAACTCATTGGACCTGGTCTATACAGCGAAATGACTGCTATCAGATCCTCTATGCTATCTGGTTTGAGCTGCATTAATACGTTTTTCATTCCAACAGATTCATACTGAAAAACTCCCTGTGTTAAACCTTTTGACATCATAGTAAAGACTTCATTATCATGCAAGTCAATGTTTTCTATCTTAAAGTCTGGTTCCACTTTATTTATCATTTTTTCAGTATCTTTTATAACTGTGAGCGTTCGCAATCCCAAAAAATCCATCTTTAAAAGACCTAATTCTTCAAGTGTAGTCATCGTAAACTGCGTAACAATTGCTTCATCATTTTTTGCAAGTGGCACGTACTCACTTACAGGCTTTTCCGTAATTACTACTCCAGCCGCATGTGTTGAGGCGTGACGTGACATTCCTTCCAGCTTTTTCGCCATATCTATGAGTTCTTTTAATTTCGGATTTTCTTCATATTTTTTCTTTAAATCTACCGAATTTGACATTGCCTTTTCAATAGTCATGCCTAATTCCATAGGAATTAATTTTGCAACCGAATCCACTTCCGCATAAGGAATCGCTAATGCTCGTCCAACATCACGAATTGCACCCCTTGCTGCCATTGTTCCAAAAGTTATAATCTGTGCAACGTGGTCTGCCCCATATTTTCTTATAACGTAATCTATAACTTCCTGCCGGCGAACATAACAAAAATCTATGTCAAAATCTGGCATACTAACCCGTTCTGGGTTTAAAAATCTTTCAAACAGCAAATTATATTTTATCGGATCAATTCCGGTTATACCTATGCAATACGCCGCCAAACTTCCTGCACCTGAACCTCTTCCTGGCCCAACAGCTATATCTACACTTTTTGCATACCTCACAAAATCATGCACTATGAGATAATAATCCACATACCCCATTTTTTTTATAGTTGAAAGTTCATATTCTAACCTGTCTACAAGAGTTTTAGCCGGATTTTTTCCATAATTTTTATATAATCCGTTATAGCACTGTTCTTTAAAGTACTCATAATGATCTTGATTGTTAGGAACATCAAAATGAGGCAATTTAGTTTTTCCAAATTCAAATTCAACATTACACATCTCTGCTATTTTTGCAGTATTTTCTATTGCACCTTCGAAATTATCAAACAACGCACGCATTTCTTTTTCCGACTTTATATAAACCTGGTCTGTTCCAAAATCCATTTTGTCATCGTCTTCGATTGTATGGTTAGTTTGTATGCAAAGCAGCACCTCGTGCATACGGCTGTCTTCTTGCGTTATGTAGTGACAGTCGTTCGTTGCTACCATTGGGATGCCTGTTTCTTTTGATAACCTTGACAGCATCGGCAAAATTCTTATTTCTTCTGCAATTCCATGGTTTTGTAATTCAATATAAAAATTATTTTTGCCAAAAATATCTTGATAATTTAATGCAATTTCTTTAGCAGCCTCATAGTCATTTCTATTGAGTGCTCGCGGAATTGCTCCCGCCAGGCAGGCCGACAACGCTATCAGACCCTCACTGTGCTGGCGTAATAAATCTTCATCTATGCGCGGTTTATTATAAAAACCCTCTATAAATGACTGCGAGACTATTTTTATCAAATTTTGATATCCGACGTTATTTTTGCACAGCAGCACCAAATGATAAATTTCAGAATCGTATTCTCTGACTTTGTCAAATCGACTTCTTTTTGCTACATAAACTTCGCACCCGATAATCGGTTTTATACCCTCACTTTTGGCGGTTTTATAAAAATCCATCACGCCGTACATACAACCATGGTCAGTGATTGCGATTGCCGGTTGACCTAATTCTTTTGCCCTTTTTATCATATCTTTAATTCTGCACGCACCATCAAGCAGACTGTACTCACTATGGACGTGCAAATGTACAAATTTACTCATATAGCTAATTCCCTCACAAAAATTTTCTCCTTATATTATACAACTTTTTTGTCGTAAAAGAAAGTATCTACAAATTTTATGCTTATTTGGTAATTTTAAATTGACAGCTCGTATTTATTTTGATATCATTATCTTTATTGAAAATCATTCTCATTAAGCAAAAGGATGTGAAATTTTGCAGGAAACTCGACATACTAGGCAACAAGAACTTATTTTAAATTGCTTAAAACAAAACTCTTCTAAGCATTTAACCATTCAAGAAATCGAAAATTTGCTCAATAAAACCGATAACTCTGTAGGAACAGCTACAATATATCGGCATCTGGGCAAATTGTTACAGTTGAATATTGTCAGAAAGTTTAAACTGGACGGGCAAAACAGTGCTTGTTATCAATACGTGGAAAATCATGACGTCTGCTGTGAACATTTTCACTTGATTTGCTCTAAATGTTCTAGGACCATTCACTTTCAAAGTGACAAATTAATTAAAATATTTGCTGAAATTAACAAAAACAACCCATTTAAAATTGACTTTCCTAAAACTATTTTTTACGGAATTTGTGATAAATGTCTAACTGAATAATCTATATCAACATAATTTTGAAAGGCGCTGAATCTTTTGACTTGTTTATTTAAAAAATTTTTAAATTTTATGACTGTTGCACTGGTTGGTCCATTTTTTATTTTAAATCTTCCGGGTTGCACAAGCAGCAAATCTGAAACTTCTAAAAGCGAAAAAATTACTGTCATTGCGACTCTATTTCCACAATATGACTTTGCTAAACAAATTGCTGGTGACAAAGCCGAGGTTTCCCTACTTTTGCCACCAGGTACAGAAAGTCACACTTATGACCCAACTCCTGCTGATATTTTAAAAGTCTCCAATTCGGACATCTTCCTTTATACCGGCAAAGAAATGGAACCGTGGGCTGATAAAATAATTAATAGTGTAAAAAATAAAAATCTAATTGTTGGAAACGTTTCAACCGAAATCGATTTAATGAAACTTGAGCATCATCACCACGATGACGAACAGGACCATGAAAAAGCTAGCCATCATGAACATAATTTCGACCCACATATTTGGCTTGACCCTACTTTAGCGGCAAAAATGGTCGATAACATCACTCTAATTTTTTGCCAAAAAGATCCTCAAAACAGTGATTACTATAAAGGTAATGCAGAAATTTATAAAAATAAACTTCACGAACTAGATGAAAACTTCAAAAATATGATAAATTCATCTAAACGAAAATCTATCGTATTCGCCGGTCGCTTTGCTCATTTATATTTTATAAATCATTATGGACTTGAATATATTGCGGCTTTTGACGGTTGCTCTACCGAAGCTGAGCCAAGTGTTAAAAAAATTTCTAAAATTATCGACTTTATCTACAAAAATAACATCCCAGCCATATATTATGAAGAAATTTCTGAACCTAAAGTTGCTAATTCCATTGCAGAACAAACTGGTACAAAAACTTTAAAATTTAGCACACTACATAATGTTACTAAAGAACAATTGGAGAGCAACATAACTTACATCGATTTAATGCAAGAAAATCTTGAAAATTTAAGGCAGGGATTAAACTAAATTATGAGCATCATTGACATTAATCACTTAAACGTTTCTTATCGAATTGGGTATAAAACTATTTTCGTTTTGAAAAATATTAATCTAAGTGTGAACTCTGGAGATTACCTTTGCATTCTTGGCAATAATGGCTCTGGAAAAAGTACTTTGATTAAAACTATTCTTGGGTTAAATCCAATTTCTAGTGGCGAAATAAAAATTAATTGCCCAAAAAGTGACATCTCTTATTTGCCTCAAGCAAGTGGGCTTTCTTCTAATTTTCCTGCAACTGTTGAAGAAGTTGTTCTTTCTGGGACGCAAAGTACGCACAACAAATTTAAGCTGCCATTTTATAGCAAAGAAAATAAAATTCAAGCCGAAATTGCTATGGAAAAGGCTAAAATAATCACTTTTTCTAAAAGACGGTTCGGTGAGCTTTCCGGTGGCCAAAAGCAACGTGTTCTTTTTGCACGATCTATTGTTAAAAATCCTAAAATTTTAATCTTGGACGAACCCTGCACCGGCCTTGACCACGACACTTCTGAAAACTTTTATGAACTGTTAAGTAAGGTAAATGCTCAAGATAAAACTACTATCATTATGGTTTCTCATGACTTATCCGCAGTAAAAAAGTTCGCTTCTAAAGTCGTTATTTTAAGCGGAGAGCTTAAATTTTGTGGTTCTGTCGCGGAGTGGGAAAAATATCATTTTTGTGCTTGTGGTGGTAATTTATGAATTTAAATGAACTTATTAATGTACTTTCTTATCCATTTATGACTCGCGCTATCATTGTTGGCATTTTAGTTTCTCTTTGCGCGTCATTATTAGGTGTTATACTCGTTTTAAAGCGCTATTCTCTCATCGGCCATGGCTTATCGGACGTTGGGTTTGCTTCGCTTTCTTTAGCTATGGCTATTGGAATTTCTCCAGTTTACATCGCCACTCCAATTGTCATTATTGCGTCCTTTGTCATTATGTATGTCAGTCAAAATAAAAAAATAAATGGGGATATTGCTATTGGGATTTTTTCTACAAGTGCATTGTCTTTTGGTGTAATTATTACAGCTTTTTCAAAAGGCTTTAACATGGATGTTTACAGTTATATGTTCGGAAGCATTCTCGCTATGAGTAAAAATGACGTCGCTATGAGTATTATTTTGTCAATTATTGTAATCTCAATATTCATTATTTTCTATAACAGACTATTTTTAATTACCTCTGATGAGGACTTTGCCAAAGCTATCGGCATTAACATTACTTTTTATCAGTTTTTAATCTCTTTTCTTACCGCGATTACAATAGTTATCGGCATGAGAATGATGGGTACGCTTTTAATTTCTAGTCTTATAATTTTTCCGGCTTTTATTGCAAAAAAATTTGTAAGAAGTTTTAAATATCTCGTAATTTTATCTGCATTTTTCTCGATCTTCTGTTTTATTTTTGGAATTCTGATTTCGTTTCTATTTAATCTTCCAACCGGCGCCGGAATCGTTCTTGTTAATGTCGTCACTTTGATTTTCAGCTCTGTTATAAATGCTATCTTTGGTAGGTTGAATCTAGGTTCTAAGTGATTTGTTTATTTTGATTGAAAATATTTAATTTTTATGTTATAATTAACTTTGTAATGTGTGTTGCGTTTGTAGCATTACTAATTTTACTTTTTTTAGGTACTCATACATAAAGGAGAGTTTGTTTTGATTAATGGAAATTGCCTTTTAAATGCTATAATTTCTGGCTCAAACAATATTGCTAAAAATAAAGATCTAGTTGATAAGCTTAATATTTTTCCTGTTCCGGATGGAGATACCGGTACTAATATGTCTATGACGATGGCTTCTGCTGTTGCTGAATTGCAAAAAGCTGAATCGGATTTACCTATTGGAAAAGTAGCTTCTATTGCTGCTTCAGCTCTCTTACGCGGCGCCAGAGGCAACTCAGGTACTATTCTTTCACTTTTGTTTCGTGGCCTTTCAAAAGGTCTTTGTGACCTTGAAAATGCTACCGGACGTGATTTAGTTAACGCACTTTCTCTCGGTGTCGATGCAGCTTACAAGGCTGTTATGAAACCTGCTGAGGGAACTATGCTGACCGTTGCCAGAGTCGCTTATGAAACCGGAAAAATTGCATCAAACATAAGTGATGATGCTGTTTACGTTTGGGAAGGAATCTGCAAAGGTGCCAGCGAAGCTCTTGCTACTACGCCGGAACTTTTGCCTGTTTTAAAAAAAGCTGGTGTTGTCGATGCTGGCGGCAAGGGGGTTTGCTTAATTTTTGAGGGAATGATGTCTGTGTTTAGAGATGGAACCATTATCGAAAACAATAATTCACCTGAAAGCACTGCTTCTGAAATTTTTGACAACGAATTTAACTCGGTAATAAGCGAATTTGATGAGGAAATTAATTTTACTTATTGTACAGAATTTATTGTTGGTCGCGATAAGAATATTCTAACCCCACCAGAAAATTTACGCGCTTATTTAGAAACTATCGGAGATTGCGTCGTTGTCGTTGACGATGAAGAAATTATCAAAGTTCATGTCCACACTGATAACCCCGGGCTGGCGCTACAGGAAGCTCTTAATTTCGGCCAACTTTTAAAAGTTAAAGTGGAAAATATGCGCGAACAAAATAAAACTGCTAAAGGTGAACAAATTGCTTCTAAGAAAACCAAATTAGAACCTGTCGAGCCCATTGAAGAAATCGGATTTGTTGCTGTTGCAGCCGGCGAAGGCATTAAAACTCTATTTAACGATTTGGGTAGCTTAAATGTTGTTGGTGGCGGCCAAACAATGAATCCTAGTGTTGAAAATATTTTGGAGGCTGTTTTGGCCACTCCGGCTAAAAACGTTTTCGTACTGCCAAATAATAAAAATATTATTCTTGCTGCCGAACAAGCTATTCCTTTGGCAACGGATAGAAAAATTATCGTTTTGCCAACACGAACCATACCTCAAGGACTGGCTGCTATGTTGGCTTTCAATCCTGATTTTGGTGTGATGGAAAATTTCAAATTAATGGATGAAGCTATCTCTCATGTAAAGTCTGGGCAGATTACTTTTGCTGCTAGAGACTCTGAATACGGTGGATTTAAAATAAAGAAAAATGATATTTTAGCTTTTTCAAGCGGAAAATTAATTCACAAAGCAAAAGACCCTGTTAAATCTGTCGTTAAGCTGATAAATTCACTGGTTGACAAAAACACCGCTTTTATAACCATTATTTACGGGCATGAAATCACTGAAGAACAAGCTGATTTTGCATTCAAACAAATTCAATCAAAAGTCGGTTCTCACGTCGATATAACCTTAATAAACGGCCAACAACCGCTTGATTATTTTATTGTGTCTGTAGAATAAATTCCCCCTGGAGGTGCCGCAATTATGGCATCGTTATTTGAAAAAGATATTCAATTTTTAAAAGGTGTCGGTAGTAAACGCAAAGTTTTATTCGAAAAACTTAAAGTGCCTACTATCGGCGCTTTATTGCGTTTTTATCCCAGAATTTACGAAGATTGGTCAAATTTTACTGATATAAAATCTGCTCCCGTTGGGACTCCATGCTGCATTAAGGCTGTCGTAACTTCTCCCGTTTATGAAAGCTTAATTCGGCGCGGAATGTCACTTTACAAAGTTCGTGTTTGTGATGGAGAATCATACCTGAATATTACTTTTTTTAACAATCGCTTCGTAAAAAATAGGCTAAAGCTTGGTGAAGAGTTTTTATTTTACGGCATTGTTAAGTCAAATTTCAATCACTACGAAATGACTTCACCAAATTTTATGTACGTTAATGACTGTGTAGCTTTGCGCCCAATTTATTCGCAAACGCAAGGCTTAACATCAAAACAAATTGAAACTTCGGTTAAAAACGCTTTGGAACTACTTCCGGATACTGTAAAAGACCCTCTTTCTACGGAAATTCGCCAAAAATTCAGCCTGTGTGACTTGCGGTTTGCCATAGAAAATATTCATTTTCCTGCAAACAAAAAAAGCTTAGACGCCGCTCGAAAAAGGCTTACTTTTGAGGAATTGTTGCTGTTACAACTTGGGCTTTCTCAAATAAAAGAACATAATCGCAAGCAAAATCGGTTTAAAATTAAACAGAATTTATCCGATGAATTTTGGAAATTATTGCCTTTCAAGCTTACATCTGCGCAAATTCGTACCGTAAATGAATGCATTTCAGATATGATGTCAGAAACTTCTATGCACAGACTCATTCAAGGTGATGTCGGCTCTGGAAAAACCGCAGTTGCAGCTGCACTTTGCTATTCTGCAATAAAATCTGGCATGCAGGCTGCGATCATGGTTCCTACAGAAATTTTGGCCGAGCAACATTTTAACTTTTTTAGCCGCGTTTTAGGCGCTGCCGGCATACGTGTTGAAATTTTAACCGGCTCAACATCTAAGGCTAAAAAAAGGCGCATAAAAGACTATCTTGAAGTCAACGCAATAGACCTTATCATCGGGACTCACGCACTTTTGTCTGATGATGTGTATTTCTCTAATTTAGGACTTATAATCACCGACGAACAACATCGTTTTGGAGTATCTCAGCGTGCAAAATTGGTCTCAAAAGGCCAAGAGCCACATATTGTCGTTATGTCTGCTACCCCAATCCCGCGCACTCTTGCAATGATAATTTATGGCGATTTGGATATTTCTATTATTGATGAAATGCCTCCTGGCCGGCAAAAAATTGATACTTTTTTTGTTTCTGGAGAAAAGCGTTTACGAGCATATAATTTTATCAAAAATTTGATTGATGAAGGTCGACAGGCTTACATTGTTTGTCCGCTGATTGATGAAAATGATTCTAATTTATTATCAGCTCAAGTGTATGCGCAAAAACTTCAAAATGAATTTTTTAAAAATTATAAAATTGGCTTGCTGCATGGAAAAATGAGTGCTCGCGAAAAAAATTATATAATGAACTCTTTCGCTGCACATGAGATTGACATTTTGGTTTCCACAACGGTCATCGAGGTCGGCGTGGATGTCCCAAATTCCGTTGTCATGCTGATTGAAAATGCTGAGCGGTTCGGTTTATCACAGCTTCATCAACTTCGCGGGCGAGTTGGGCGTGGAGAACATAAATCTTACTGTATTTTAATTTCTGACAACAAAAACAAAGAAACTTTACATAGATTACATACAATTTGCCGAACAAATGACGGTCTAAAAATTGCCGATGAAGACCTCAAAACTCGCGGACCTGGTGATTTTATCGGTTCCAGACAGCATGGCTTGCCAGATTTGCATATTTCTGGTTTAATTAAAGACATAGGAATATTAAATGACTCCAAACGCGCTGCCCTAGATATTTTAAATGAAGACCCTCATTTAAGGCTTGAAAAAAATCGTACCTTAAAAGCAGAAATAACTCAGTTATTTAGCAAAGTTGAATGTGGATTTTCTTTTTAAAACAAAAAACGAGCGCAGCGGAATGCCTATGCTACATGTTAGGGCAGATACGCTCGCCGCCACTGTAAAAATTTAAAAAATAGGAGTGAAAAAAGTTGACAAACATAATAAACGGTAAAGAAATTTCAGATAAATTTCTCAAAAAGCTAAAAAAAGAAGTCTGCAATTTAAAAACCGAACTAAATTTACAGCCTGCCTTAGCTGTGATAATTGTCGGTGATGATCCGGCTTCAAAAATTTATGTCAGAAACAAAAAGCGTGCATGTGAAGAAATCGGCATAAAATCTATTGAATTTGCTTTGCCAACTAATACTTCCGAAAACGAACTCTTAAATTTGATCGATGCGCTAAATAAGCGCCCTGATGTAAACGGAATTCTTGTACAGATGCCGCTACCACCTCATATAAATGAAAAGATCATCATTGCGCACATTAATCCTATAAAAGATGTTGACGCTTTTCACGAAACAAATGTTGGAAAAATTATGATTGGCAACTTTAAATTCTTGCCATGCACTCCTGCCGGTATTATTCATCTTCTTGACGAATCTAACATTGAAATTTCTAGCAAACATTGTGTTATAATCGGAAGAAGCAATATTGTAGGCAAACCTCTTGCTATGCTCATGTTACATCGAGACGCCACTGTTACAATCTGTCATAGCAAAACAAAAAATCTAACTGAAATTTGCAAAACTGCGGACATTCTGATTGCCGCTGTGGGAAAGGTAAACTTTGTTACCAGTAACATGGTAAAGCCTGGTGCTGTGGTTGTCGACGTAGGGATAAATCGTTGTGAAAACGGGAAAATATGCGGCGATGTCGATTTTGAACACGTAAAAAATATCGCATCATATATAACTCCTGTACCTGGTGGTGTTGGCCCTATGACGATTTCTATGCTCATGAAAAATACTATTACCGCTGCATTAATGCAAAAAAAATAAACTTTTATCTTTTTTCTGCAAAGGAGGAATTTATATGGATATTTCTCAAAATGACCTCGGTCGATTAAAATTATTGTCCGAAAAATACCGCAACATACAGTCTACGGCAACGGAACTTATAAATCTTCGGGCAATAACTAATTTACCTAAAGGCACTGAACATTTTATTTCAGACCTACACGGTGAATTTGAAACTTTTTACCACATCAGCAATAACGCTTCCGGTGCTATTCGTGAAAAAATTGATTACTTATTTGCATCAGATCTCAACAACAAAGAACGCGCTAAACTTTCTACACTTATATACTATCCGGTAGAAAAATTAAATGAGTTAGCTATAATGGAACTTAATACCAAAGAATGGTACATTATTACTATCAACAGACTTATTAAAGTTTGTCGATTTGTCGCCTCAAAATACACCAAAAGTAAAGTTCGAAAAGCCCTCCCAGTTGATTTTGTCTATATAATTGAAGAGCTTTTGTACAATAGCTATGAAGACCGCAATAAGGAATATTATTATGTAAATATTATTAATACAATTATTGAAATTGGTTGCGCCGATGCGGTTATCGCGGCTATTTGCAATACAATAAAAAAATTAGTTGTTGACCACTTGCACATTGTCGGTGATATCTTTGATCGCGGCCCTCGCGCAGATATCGTCCTGGATTCCATTTTAAAGCATCATTCGGTTGACATTCAGTGGGGAAATCATGATATCATTTGGATGGGTGCCGCTTGTGGAAATACAACTTGCATCGCTGTGGCACTGTGTAATTCTATTAATTATAATAATCTCGAATTTCTTGAAGAAGGTTATGGCATTAATTTACGTCCGTTAGCTGTTTTTGCTTCTAAGGTCTATAAAAATTCTGATATTTCTTGCTTCAAAACTAAGAATATAAACTCCACAAGCAATTTCAGTTTCAATGATTCTGATTTAATTGCAAAAATGTTTAAAGCTATTTCTATTATTCGCTTTAAACTTGAAGGCCAAACTATTAAGCGCAATCCTCACTTTAATATGAACAGCCGCTTACTTTTAGATAAAATTGATTATGAAAACAGAACTGTGCGTATTGGCGAAGATGATTATTTGTTGAAAGACACGGATTTTCCCACTGTGAACAAAAATAAACCTTATCAGCTGACCGCACAGGAAAATGAATTGGTGTTTCAATTAAGGTCGGCATTTTTACACAGTGAAAAACTTCAGCGACATATAAAATTTTTATACACTCATGGAAATATTTATAAATGCTTTAACTCTAATCTGCTTTTACATGGTTGTATTCCTTTAAATGATGACGGCTCTTTAATGAATTTCAACTTCGATGGCAAAGAATTATCTGGGAAAAATTTTCTCGACTATGCTGAACAAATCGTTAGAGATGCCTATTTTAATAGAAATTCCGACGAAAATCAAAAAAATTCTGATTTTTTATGGTTTTTATGGTGTGGAAGATTTTCTCCTCTGTTTGGCAAAGATAAAATGGCTACATTTGAACGTCTTTTAGTAAAAGATAAAAGTACTCATTACGAGACTAAAAATGCTTATTACAAGTACACTTACGATGAAAATATTTGCACAAAACTTTTGAACTTATTTGAACTTAATGGGGATTATTCTCATATTATAAATGGACATATCCCCGTAAAGTCAAAAGACGGTGAACATCCTGTTCGTGCAAACGGAAAATTAATAATAATTGACGGCGGATTTTGTAAGGCTTATCAAAAAACTACCGGAACTGCAGGTTATACACTCATTTATAACTCATACGGATTAAGACTTTGCGCGCACGAACCTTTTGAAGGAATTTTTGAAGCTATAAATAACAACACCGATATTTTTTCAACTTATGTAGTTTCTGAAAAAGTTAATCACAGAATTACCGTTGGACAAACTGACAAAGGTACCGAAATTTTTTCTACTGTTCTTGATTTGAAAAAATTAATCTATGCTTATCAAACCGGTATCCTTAAAGAAACTTATAGTGACTAAACTTTTATTTTTATTATTGCAAATTTCGGCATTTAATGTTATAATTTATATCACGGTTATATATTTTCAAAATTCTTAGACTTTCAATTCAATAATGGCTCAATCCAAATTAATTTTTGAAAGGGCGTTAGTATGATTAAAAATGCTTTAAAGGAGAATTTTACTAAAGAAAAGACTGATATTTATTACTCTTATCTACGAATTTTAGAAGATGAACTTATTCCTGCCATGGGTTGCACTGAACCTATTTCTTTGGCTTACGCTGCTGCAAAAGCTCGCTGTATTCTTGGAGATTTGCCAGATAAAATCGATGTTGTAGTCAGCGGAAATATTATCAAAAATGTCAAAAGCGTTGTTGTTCCCAATACTAATGGTTTAAAAGGTATTAAAGCTGCCGTTGCTGCTGGAATCATTTCTGGTCGCGAAGACAAAGTGCTTGAGGTTCTTTCAGAACTCTCTAATGAACAAAAAAATCAGATTATTGATTACCTTCAGAACACCATCATTACTGTTTCTCCTGCTAGCAGCGATTTAAATTTTGATATTGTTTTAACTCTTTTCAAAGGCAGTTCTTATTCTAAATTAAGAATTATTGATGATCATACAAATGTTGTTTTAATTGAAAAAAATGGAGAAATTTTATATACCCCTGAAAAAACTAATTCTCATGTTGTACATAATAATGATAAATTATTGCTTAACATCGAAGATATTTTTAAATTTGCTAATCTTGTTGAAATCTCCGATGTTAATGAGCTTATTTCTAAACAAATTCAGTACAACATGGCTATCGCTGAAGAAGGCCTAAAAGGTAATTATGGTGCTAGCGTCGGTAAAACTTTACTGTCTATGTATGGAAATGATATAAAAACCCGTGCAAAAGCTAAAGCTGCTGCTGGTTCTGATGCTCGAATGAATGGTTGTGAATTACCTGTTATTATTGTTTCTGGTAGTGGCAATCAAGGTTTGACTGTAAGCGTTCCTGTTATCGAGTATGCAAAAGAATACAATATCGATAGCGATACTTTATACCGTGCTCTTGTTTTATCAAATTTAATAGCTATATATCTCAAAAATGGCATCGGTAGTCTTTCTGCTTTTTGTGGTGCTGTCTGCGCCGGTTGTGCAAGTGGTGCCGCTATTGCTTATTTACTCGGCGGAAACTTGGATGCTGTTTCTACTACCGTTTCTAATGCACTTGCAATTACTTCTGGCATTGTTTGTGACGGTGCAAAGTCTTCTTGTGCCGCAAAAATAGTAAGTTCTGTCGAAGCTGGAATTTTGGGATACCACATGTACTTAAATGAACGTAAATTTTTGCCTGGAGATGGTATTTTAGGGAATGATATTGAAAGTACAGTAAAAAATATCTGGCGGTTAGGAAAACACGGTATGAAGCAGACAGATGTTGAGGTTCTAAATATTATGACCGATAATTAAAATTTATTTAAGGAGTCCCATAAATTGAAAAAATTTATATCTTCCCTCTTAGTTTGTTCAACTTTATTCTCTTGCGTAGCACCTAATCTTTATTGCAGTGCTGAAGATAAAGTCATCAATAAAAAAATATTGAAAGTCCACATCTCGCCCAAAAAAGCTGCAAGTATAAAGTTAAATATTAACGAAGATGAATTCTTAAAAAATAAACTTTTAGAATTGTCCAAAAACAAAAATTTTACAGATCAAGTAATAAAAAATTATACAAACGCTCATGAAGCTCCAATTTGGCTAAAAATTGTAAAAATTTTATGCTTGCCATTTAATGCTTGCTGGTTTTTGGTCAAAAAAACTTGTGACTATGTTATAGGAAAAAAAGCAACAAAATTTATTGAAAATACATTGATTCCTACTGCATTCGCTGCTACAACCGGTTTAGCAATTTATAATAAAATACCTTCAGTGCACAAATTTATTGACTATATTATCTCTTTTATTAAAACTTCTTCAAATGAAACCGAATAATTATCAAAAAATACTTGATGACGTATTAACTAAAGTAAAAACCAGCAAAAGTAAACCAACTTTGCTTTTACACTGTTGCTGTGCTCCATGTAGCAGTTACGTTTTTGAATATCTGGTTCCCTATTTTAATATTACAGCTTTATTTTATAATCCTAATATTTCTCCTAAAACAGAATACGATTTTCGATTAAATGAACTTAAGCGGCTTATTTTTGATATGAATTTTTCTCAAAAAATCAATTTAATTGAAGAACTTTATGAACCTCAAAAATTTAAGGAAATTTCTCTTGGATTGGAAAACTGTCCAGAGGGCTCTTTAAGGTGCTTTAAATGCTATTATTTAAGGTTACAAAAAACGGCCTTTATTGCAAAAAAATTAAATTTTGACTACTTTACAACTGCTCTTACAATTAGCCCTTACAAAAATGCCAATAAGCTTAATGAAATAGGTGCAATACTAGCTTCGGAGTATGGCATTGAATATTTATTTTCTGACTTTAAAAAGAAAGATGGTTACAAACACTCTATTGAATTATCAAAAAAATATAATCTTTATAGACAAAATTATTGTGGTTGCAAATTTTCTAAAAAAGCTTCTGTTTAAATTAAATAGACTTACCTTTTTTGCGTAAGTCTATTTTTTATTTAGAATAATCACTCCTTCATTGTGTAAAAATAAGCCTAGAAAGGATGTGTTTTTGTGAAACCAACAGAAAATGAATATTCTAAAATGTCTGACGATGCTTCCCCAGCTTCTCCAATGATAAAAAATATCTTTTGGGCTTTTATTTCCGGAGGAATCATTTGTACAATCGGACAATTTTTAATAAGTTTTTATCAAAATTACTGCGGTTTAAATTTAAAAGATTCTCGTGCTGCTGTATCTGTAACTTTAGTCGGAGCCGGAGCTTTGCTCACTGCTCTGCGTGTGTACGATAACATTGCAAAACACGCTGGCGCCGGAACACTTGTTCCCATAACAGGTTTTGCAAATTCTATCGTCGCACCTGCTATTGAGTTTAAAAGTGAAGGTCAAATCATGGGAATCGGTGCTAAAATGTTCATCATTGCTGGACCGGTTTTGGTCTTTGGTGTAACCGCCTCAACTATCTATGGCCTAATTCTATGGATTTTTAAATTATTTTAATCTAGCATAAAAAGACACCGCGCGATATAGTGCGGTGTTTATTTTTACCATTCTTCAGATAAATTTTCTTCAAGTTTACATAATTCTTTAACTAACTTTTTAGGCAAGTCATTTCCAAACTTTTTATAAAACTCTTTTATCTCCGAAACTTCGTTTTTCCATAAATCAATGACAACCTCAAGCAACTTTTCAAGGCTTTCTTTATCAATGTTCAAGCCTTTTAAACTTATGTCATCAACGTTTGGAACGTATCCAATCGGAGTTTCTTTCGCAGAAATTTTTTCATCACATCGAGCCAGAATCCACTCGATTACGCGAAAATTTTCTCCAAAACCAGGCCACACAAAGTTTTTATTTTCATCTGTTCTAAACCAATTAACACTAAAAATTTGAGGAGCTTTATCACCCAATTTTTCGCCAATGTCTAACCAATGTTCAAAGTATTCTCCTATATTATATCCACAGAATGGAAGCATTGCCATTGGGTCGTGCCGTATAACACCAACAGCTCCAGTTGCCGCGGCAGTAGTTTCAGAAGACATTATGGAACCGATAAAAACTCCATTATTCCAGTTTTTTGCTTGATAAACAAGTGGTATCGTTTGTGCACGTCTGCCACCAAAAATTATCGCTGAAATTGGTACACCATTTAGCTCATCAAAATGCGAACTTATACACGGACAATTTTTAGCAGGAGACGTAAATCTGCTATTAGGATGTGCACCTTTCTCAGATGAAACTCTTCCATTCCAACGCTCCCCTTTCCAATTAATCGCGTTTTCTGGTGAATTTTCATCTAACCCCTCCCACCAAACCGTATTATCATCCAAATTATGCACTACATTTGTAAAAATCGTAGCAGTCTTTGTGGTCTGCAATGCATTCGGGTTTGACTTTTCATTTGTACCTGGTGCTACTCCAAAAAATCCATTTTCAGGATTAATCGCCCACAATCTTCCATCTTTTCCGATATGCAGCCAAGCGATATCATCACCTAAGCAGTATACTTTATAGCCTTTTTTTCGATAAAACTCTGGTGGTATCAACATCGCTAAATTTGTTTTTCCACAAGCTGATGGAAATGCTGCTGCAATGTATTTCATTTCACCCGCCGGATTTTTTACACCTAAAATCAACATATGTTCTGCAAGCCAACCTTCTTTTTGTCCCAAATATGATGCTATTCTTAATGCAAAACATTTTTTCCCTAAAAGCACATTTCCTCCATAAGCTGAATTAACCGAAATAATAGTGTTATCCTGCGGGAAATGGCAAATATATCGTTTTTCTTCACTCAAAGTACATTTAGCATGAAGGCCTCTTATCCAGTCTTCACTTTGCCCCAGCGCGTGCCAAACTTTTTCACCCACCCGCGTCATAATTGCCATATTTAAAACAACATATATTGAATCGGTTACCTCGATGCCAATTTTAGAAAATGGCGAGCCAATCGGTCCCATAGAATAAGGAATAACATACATGGTTTTTCCAGTATAACTGTTTCTTGCTATGTCATAAAGCAACTCATACATCTCTTCGGGATTTTTCCAGTTGTTTGTTGGTCCTGCTTCTTCTTTTGTTGGCGTGCAAATATACGTTTTGTCTTCTACTCTTGCTACATCATTTACAGCCGTTCTATGCAAATAGCAACCCGGTAATTTTTCTTCATTTAATTTTATCATTTCACCAGTTTCACAAGCTAACTTTCTCAAATTTTCCAATTGTGATTCCGTTCCATTAATAAACATTATTTCAGAAGGGTTTAAAAGATTTTTCATTTCGTCTAGCCACTTTAACACACTTTTATTCTCAGTCATAGATATGTAGTCATCTCCTCAGCAACATCTTTAAAAATACCATTTATGCTAAATCGTATTAAAATATAAAATTTTACTTTAATTTATCAATACTTAGCGTCGCAATCGCATTTAAATCCATTGCAGCAACATTGCCGTTCTGATATTCATAATATGCTTGCGCACCAACCATTGCTGCATTATCTCCACAAAGTGATAGCTCTGGTGAATAAACTCGCCAGTTTCTTTTTTTGCACTCTTCAGATAATCTTTTTCTCAACAAAGTATTGGCTGAAACGCCTCCCGCAATAACCAATTTTTTGTAACCAAAATTCTCTGCGGCTTTAATAAAATTGTTTATCAAGCAGTCCACAACTGCAGCTCTAAACGAGGCGGACATATCTTCAACGTTTATTAATTCTCCTTTTTGTGCTGCATTATGAATTTGATTTATTACCGCAGTTTTAAGTCCAGAAAAGCTAAAATCATATTCAGCATTAGACACCGTCGGGCGCGGCAGTTTATAAACATTCTCATTACCTTTTTCCGCTGCTTTATCAAGATGAACCCCTCCAGGATATGGCATTCTCATCGTTCGTGCAACTTTATCAAAAGCTTCCCCTGCTGCATCGTCTCTTGTTCGGCCTATCACTTTTAAGTCTGCATAACCTTTAACTTCAATTATATGGCTGTGCCCACCAGAAACCACTAAACATAAAAACGGTGGTGTCAAATCTTGGTGAGTTATGTAATTAGCAGCTATATGTGACCTTAAATGATGAACTGGTATCAAAGGCAAGTTTGAAGACAAAGCCAAACCTTTTGCAAAATTTACTCCCACAAGTAAAGAACCAATAAGTCCTGGGGCGTAAGTTACAGCTATGGCATTTATATTTTTCAAATTGCAATTTGCGGCCTTCAGCGCCTCACTTGTTACACCAGAAATCGCTTCTATGTGCATTCTAGAAGCTATCTCTGGCACTACTCCACCATATATTTTATGTTCCTCCACCTGCGATGCTACTATTGATGATAAAATTTTTCTTCCATTTTCAACCACTGCTGCAGCCGTTTCATCACAAGAACTTTCTATTGACAAAATTTTCATAAAATTTCCTTCCTCACCTGCTAATCTTTAGGGGCACCGCGAGAAGTGCTTTGCACTTCTGTGCACCGATATCATCGGCGCACTTGCCGAGTTCTCAAACCGAAATAATTTTTAATATGAAAAAGAACTCGTCGCGGTGCCCCTACATAAAAAATACTAAAACTTAATTTAAATATCTCGTCATAATAATCGCATCTTCTTTTGGGTAAGAATAAAAATTTTTTCTTAATCCTACCGATAAAAAATTTAATTTTTTATATAGAGAAACCGCAGAAACATTAGATTTCCTAACCTCAAGAGAAATGAATTTTAATTTTTTATCCTGAGCAAACTTTACAAGTGCTTCTAATAATTTCTTAGCAACTCCATTACCCCTATACTGTGGAAAGACTGCAATATTTGTGATGTACCCCTCGTCAAGAACGAAAGTAAAACCAGTATAGCCAAAAACTTTTTCATTTTTATCAACAGCTACCAAAAAACTAGCATTCTCATTGTTTATTTCTTCTTTCAACGAAGTTTTCGACCACGGAACAGAAAAACATATTTTTCCCAACCGCGCAACTTCCTCCAAATGACGTTCTGACATTAATTTTATTTTAAATTCAATCATTTTAGTCTTCACCGACATTCATAAAATTAGGATTTTTAACTAAATCGCATAAAGCATTATAAATCTGGTCTCTACAATGTTCATAAATGTCCAAGTTTCCACCAAAGGGATCCAAAATTTGCTCACCTAAAATAAAAATTCTTTCATTTTGCACCCCTAAATTAATTAAAAAACTGCGATGCACCGTTGTCATCACAACAAATTTATCAATATGACTAAAATTAACGTCAAAAACGCTTCTCGATACATGATTTTTCAAATCAACGCCTATCTCTTCGCAAACTTTAATTGCATTTTGTGTCGCCTTAGAAATATTATCGGCAGAAATTCCTGCACTCAAAATGTTTATATCTTGCAAATTTTTTTCTTGCACAATTTTCTTAAAAATTCCCGCAGCCATAGGGCTCCTACATGTATTCCCAGTACATACAAAAAGTACATTCATGTGTAAAGCGCCTCCTTCATTCAATTTAAGATTTTGCATCATACCACGTATTCCCAATATTAGCATCCGCAACCAATGGCACTTTCAACTTCGCTGCATTCTCCATTTCAAATTTTAAAATCTTTGAAACCACTTTTGCTTCAGTTTCTGGAGCTTCAACTATAAGCTCATCATGTACCTGCAAAATCAGTTTTGCTTTCAAATTCTCTGTTTTCAGGCGTCTGTTAACATTAATCATTGCAATCTTAATAATATCCGCTGCAGACCCTTGTATCGGCATATTTCTAGCTACACGTTCTCCAAATGAACGTAAATTAAAATTTGACGACGACAACTCTGGTAAATATCTTTTTCTTCCAAATATAGTTTCTGCAAATTTATTTTCTTTAGCTTTTTCTATTGTTTGATTCATGTACTTTTCTACTCCAGAATAATGAGCCAAATAATTATCGATGTAATTTTGAGCATTTTTTCGCGAAACACCAATATCTTTTGCCAAAGAAAAAGCGCTTATTCCATAAACAATTCCGAAATTAACAGCTTTTGCACGGCTTCTCATGAGTGGAGTTACCATATTTTCTGGCATTCCAAAAACTTGCGATGCTGTTATCTTATGAATGTCCAAATTATTTTTAAACGCGTCAATCATGTTTTTATCGTCCGACAGATGCGCCAAAATTCTTAATTCTATTTGAGAATAATCCGCATCAACTAAAACCCATCCTTCTCGTGCACAAAAGTAACGTCTTAATTCTTTTCCGCGTTCTGTTCTGACAGGAATATTTTGCAAATTTGGCTCCAATGAGCTTATTCTTCCTGTCCGCGTTTCAATTTGATTAAACCTCGAATGAACTCTTCCGTCCATATCAATAACTTTCAACATGCCGTCACAGTAAGTGCTTTTTAATTTTGAAAGCGCCCTGTACTGTAAAATCAATTCCACAACCGGGTGAAAGTCACGAATATTCTCAAGAACCTCTGCATTTGTTGAATAGCCACTCTTAGTCTTTTTGCCTTTTGGCAGTTTCATCTCCTCAAAAAGAATCAGTCCCAGCTGTTTTGGCGAATTTATATTGAAGTTTTTGCCCACAATTTTATATATTTTTTCCTGAATCTCTTGCAACTCTTCTTGCAATTTCTCTCCATAAGCTTTTATTCCACTTGCATCAACTAAAAATCCCGTCATTTCCATATCTGCTAAAACCATCGCTAAAGGAATTTCAATATTTTCAAGCAAATTTTTTTGAGTGTTATTTTCAATCTCCACAGTAATTTTTTCACACAATTCGTTAAACTCTGCGACACTTCGTGCAAAGTCCGAGTATTCATTTTGCTCACAATTCACATTAACTTTATTTATGCAGAACTCTTTAGTTAAAGTTTCAAAATCGTAATTTTTGCTTGACGGATTAAGCAAATACGCCGCTAAAATTACGTCCATCTTAACGTTTCTCACACAAATGTTTTGCCGTTGCATCGCCTCATAAAACGGCTTTACATCGTAAGTTCTCTTCAAAATTTGTTCATTTTCCATAACCAACTTAACAAAATTTTTGTATTTATTTAAATCAGACAAAATATAGACCTTACTATTCCAGTAAAACCCCAAGCTTATTGCTTGTCCAGGTTGATAATTCACTAAAAAATCGAAAGTCTTACTCGTACTTATTACTTTTTCTAAATTTTCTAAAGACTCGTCAAAAATAACATCTACACTTTTTGTTAAAGCTTTTTCAGTTTCTTTCTCTGCGACTTCTTTTAAGCCCAGCTTATTTAAAAGTGAAAACATTTCAAGCTCAGAAAGCATTTTAGAAACTTCGCCTTCATTTATTTTCTTAGGAATATAACCGCTCAAATTTAAATCTATCGGCACATTTTTAACAATCGTTCCAAGGTATTTGCTCAAAAAAGCATTATCCTTCGACGCAAGCAGCTTCTTTTTAACGCCGTCTTTAATATCAATCTTATCTATGTTATCGTAAATATACTCGATTGAACCAAACTTCCGAATCAAATCACCCGCGCCTTTTTCACCTATTCCAGCAACGCCTGAAATGTTGTCTGATGCGTCCCCTTGTATAGCTTTTATGTCAATTAACTGTTTTGGAACTACTCCATAAACCTCTTGTATTTTTTCTTCATCATACAAAGTAACTTCCGGTTTTCCAAATTTTGTCACAGCAATTCTAACAGAAACATTTGGAGACACCAGCTGCAAACTGTCTCTATCTCCTGTTGCAATAACGCATTTTTCGCCGGAGTTTTCACAAGCAAGTGCCAAAGTGCCCAATATATCATCTGCCTCATAGCCTTCTTTTTCCACCAGTTTATACCCCATATTAATAAGCAACTTTTTTAAAACGGGAAATTGTGCGGCAAGTTCTTCCGGCATACCTTTCCGATTTGCTTTGTATTCACTGTAAGCTTTATGTCGAAATGTAGGTGCTTTCATGTCAAACGCAATAGCCACCGCATCTGGATTAATTTCCTCATTTAACTTGCTTAACATTGTCAAAAATCCATATATCGCATTTGTATAAAAACCTTTTTTGGTCGTTAAAAGCTTAATGCCATAAAATGCCCGGTTAAATATGCTATTTCCATCTAAAACAAGTAATTTCATCGATAACACTCCAAAAAATTTATAAATTTATTATATCACACTTCGTCGAATAAATCAGCTCTGTATTCTGCCGTGGACTTTTCGACAAAAATATGATAAAATTAATATATAAATTTACTCAGCTTAATTGGAGGAATTATATTGAAAATCGGAAACGTTGAAATAAACGGTTCTGTCGCACTTGCACCTATGGCCGGCGTTGCCGATAAAACTTTTCGAGAACTTTGTGTAAAATTTGGTGCTAGCTACGTTATAAGCGAGATGGTTAGCTCTCGCGGAATTTCCTTTTCTAATGAAAAAACTATTAATTTGCTACAACTTTCTGAAAATGAGCATCCTTGCGCTATCCAAATTTTCGGCGATAATCCCGAAATAATGGCACGCGCTGCAACCTTTGCATTAAAATATAAACCTGACATTATTGACATAAATATGGGGTGTCCTGCACCTAAAGTGAACAAAAGTGGTGGCGGCTCTGTCTTGATGAAAACTCCGGAACTTTGTGGAAAAATTGTAAATGCCGTCAAAAAAGCTGTAAATGTTCCCGTTACTGTGAAAATTCGAAAAGGTTGGGATGAAAACAGTATTAATGCGCCACTCATTGCAAAAATTTGTGAAGATTCCGGTGCTGATGCTATTACTATTCACGGAAGAACCCGCGAACAAATGTATAAACCGAATGTTGACATTAATATTATTGAAAAAGTGAAAAATTCCGTCAAAATTCCGGTTATCGGTAATGGTGATATTTCTTGTGGTCTAGACGCTTATAATATGCTCAATAAAACTGGTTGTGATATGGTTATGGTTGGGCGTGCAGCTTTGGGTAACCCTTGGATATTTTCTGAAATTAACCAATTTTTAAACTCAGCTATTAGTTACAAAGAGCCAAATATAAAGGAAAAATTAAAAATTATGCTCTCTCATGTTAATTCTATATGTAAAAATGACGGTGGAAAGCACGGTATGATTAAAGCTAGAAGACATATTACTTTCTACATAAAAGGAATTCCTGATGCCGCCGCTTTTAGAAACAGGGCTTGTAAAGTTGAAACTTTTGCTCAACTTCAAAGCCTTTCTGACGAAATTTTAACTACATTTTATAAAAATAATAAATAAACTTATAATGAATTTATTTTTGGAGGAAATTATGAAAAAAATTGCTATAATCACTGATTCTGCCGGAGATTTATCCGCTAGCTTTGCAAAAAAACATAATATAAAAGTAATTCCACTTAGAATTTGTTTTTCTGATAGGGAATTTCTCGATGGAGTTAATATTCGCAGTAGTGAAATCTATCAATTTATGGACAAAGAAATTCCAAAATCATCACTACCTTATCGCAATGACATAATTTCTACTTTCGAACAAGTTAAAAGTGAAGGCTACACGGATGTAATTTATATCGGAATTTCTTCTGGCTTGTCTGGAACATTCAATTCTGTGCGATTAATTGCTAATGAATTTGACGGTTTAAATATTCACTGTTTCGACTCAAAAGCCTTGTCGTGTGCGCAAAATATGCTAATTTCAACTGCCGTAACTGCTCTTAAAACTACTGACAATGTTCAGGAAATTCTTAATAAACTTCAAAAAACGCGTAAAAAAATGGTTGCTATGTTCTGTGTTCGTGACCTTACCTACTTAATTAAAGGCGGACGCATTGGAAAAGTGGCAGGAACTGTTGGCACACTGTTAAAATTATGCCCTGTTATCAAGGTTAACGATGATGGTGTTTATGAAACCGCTTCCAAAACTATCGGGTTTAACCGTGCCATCGACACTCTCATAAACGAATTTAAAACTCACTTTGCAAATGCTGAAATTGCTATTTCACTAACTTATTCTTCCAATAAAGAAATTGCAGAAAAAATAAAATCCGAAATAAAAAAGCATTGTAAAGTTAAATCTTGTGAAATGAACCCTGTTACTGCCGTTTTAGGTGTACATACTGGTCCAGACATGGCAGGAATAGCTGCTTACCAAATTTAAATTTAATATAAAAATAAGCCTTTTGAAACAAAGTTCAAAAGGCTTTTTTGTCACCTAAAATTTAAAATTAATATTATGTATTGATAAGTTTATTTTTGATGTTTATTTTTATTAAAATCCGGTAAAAATATTTTTATCAAAACTATAATAAAATTTTCGGAGTGTGAAAAAGGTGACTATAAAACGTGGGGACATCTTTTATGCTGATTTAAGTCCTGTTGTAGGCTCAGAACAAGGTGGAATTAGGCCGGTTTTAATCGTTCAAAATGACGTCGGAAACAAATTCAGTCCAACAGTAATCGCAGCCGCTATCACAAGTCAACATTCAAAGGCCGACCTTCCTACTCACATACAACTTCAAGCTCATGGATGTGGTCTTTCTAAAGATTCCGTAGTACTGTTGGAGCAAATTCGAACTCTCGATAAAAAACGTTTAAAAGAAAAAATGGGCTGTCTGGATACTTTTGCAATGAATTTGGTAGACAAAGCGCTGTCTATAAGTTTCGGTCTTTTAAATAACTACGCTATAAAAGAAGCTACATAAAAACAAAACAAGACTTTCAAAAATTCAGTTTCTTTTTAGCCAAAAAAGCGACTGCTTTAGCTTATGTGCTAGCAATCGCTTTAAATATTCTTTAAATTTTAAACATTATTTAAATTTCATTAACCTTACGGTGCTTATGGTGCGCCTAAAGCTGCTCCCGGTTGTTCCGCCTCGGCAGCACCGTGCGCAACATCTCCAGTGATATTAACATCGCCTTCAATTTTTTGTTGACCTACAGGCATATTAACAACATTAACATTTATTACAGGTTGAAGTGCAGAGGCTGCTTGCGTGGTTTGTGGTTGACCGCCTTGTGCTCCATCATTTGTATCTGTCTGCTGTGCTGGTTGTGCTGGTTGCTGACCGCCTTGCATTCCATTGCTTTCTTGTTGTTGTGAGTCTATTTTCGCTTCATTATTTTTAGGTTTTGGTTCTACTTTATTCATAATATCTAAAGTCTTTCTAAAGCCATTACTTATACCAGACCAAGAAGCCTTAATAAAGTCAGACATAAATTGTGGTAAAACAGAGTCTATTGTTTTCAATGTTAAATTGCCTAAGTTTTTGAACCATTGGTACATACCTGGTTTTTCTTTAGTGGAATTTATTAAACTTTCCACTTCGCTTAATTTTTCTTCATCAATAGGTTTACCATCTTCAGGCATTTTAAATACTTTTTGAATGCTAAATTCTAAAGTAGATTTGTCATTATGTAAAAAGTCGTAACCATTTAATGCAAGCAAATTAAATAACTTATAAGCTTCTGGTTTATCTTCTATGTTGTTATTAACAACAACTGCCAAATGTTGAATAGGTTTTTCTGCAGAAAGCGTTGCAACTAATCCATATTTTTTCAGATCACTTTCAGATTTATCTACAAAAGAATCACAAATTTTATTTTTTTGTAAATCAGCTGCTTTATTTTTTTCATCAGCCTCTTTCTTTGAATAAAAATGAGAAACATTAATTGGCTCTTTATAATCTACAAACTTAAATATGTTTCCATTTTCTACTGTATTATACGGATCATATTGATCAACATTAGGGTCCTGCAAACCTGCTAAAGCTCTTTTAACCATTTCCTCTGATAATTTAACTCCATTACTTTTACCATTTTGATCTACAATTTTCTTATTAAAGTCATCAATAGTTTTCTTTTCTAACTTTTTTTCACCCTCTTTTACATCCTTCGTAAAAAACACTTTTGCGTCTTCTTTAGATATAGGTAAAAGACGATATTCTACTGGAACACGTTTATCAACCATCCAATTCCAAAATCTTTTAGGAATATTATACCAACAAGCTTTTTCTTTTACTCCATCTAACATAAACTTATTAAATTCTTTTCTTTTTGGAGTTTTCCTAAGGAAAGTTGACAGATTAAAAGGATTAAAACTATAGTGCAGAGGCTCCTCTTTTGTCTCAACTTGTACTCCCATATTGGGCATCAATGCATTTGTGTCTTTAATTTTCACCTCAACAATTCCCAAACAACCCGCCTGCATATCTTTGCTTGCCCAAGGATATTTAGAAGGCTTAATTAATGTAACCGAACACAAATTTGATAAAATCTCTGGACGTAAGTTTGATTTAACTTTTGCAGATAAAGCAAAACTTATTGGTGATGAATTAATCAACGCAGCTATGGCCAAACTTGTTATAATAAATTTTTTCATAAATATAATTCTCCCTTTCAACTTCATGTTTATATTATATCACAGCAGTTACTTAATTTCAAATTTTTATGAAATTTTCTCTTATTTATATAAACAACCTCCAAAATAATTTGAAAAATCTGTCGATTTAACGAAAAATCAAATATTATTCAATGAATAACATACGAAACATTTTTTTAATTATAGTTTTTCATTCATAGCCGACAAATCTAAATAATTATATTTTTTCATAAATTCCTCTAAATTTTGCAAAATTAATTTTATTCCCCCCACCTCATTACTTTCAATATTTAAAGGCATCACAGGGTCATGAACACTCATCCTTAATAAAAGCCAACCATTTCCACTGGTTTTGTCAAAGGAAATTCGTATTCCTTCTTTATTGTCTGATGCAATTTTCCAGCCATTTCTATTCTGGGCATAAGTAAAAAGGTCATTTATTACTTTTTCACCGTAAATTTTAAAATTCTCACACAAAATTTTAAGTCTAAATTCCACACTTTCGATCGGCTTTTTTAATTTATCCAAAATATCCGAAAAATTTTTGTCCTGTCGTCTCAAATTAACTAACTCAATCACAATCTTCGTAACAAGATAAGCCCCATCATCTAAAAAATAATTTTCTCGCAACGCAGCATGACCTGATGTTTCTATCGCTAAAGGGCAGTTTATTCCTTGAGAGTTCAGTCGTTTTGCTTCATTTATAACATTTTTATAGCCACGTTTAAATCGGTCGTGCACCCCATGCAATTCACTTTCTATATAATCGTGAAGCCCATCAGAAGTAACTGAATCAGTAACAACAGTGCCACCAAAATTATTTTTAAGTGCTATCTTTGATGCAAGCGCAATCAAACTATTTTTGCAAATTTCATTTCCGTCACAATCCACCGCACCAGCCCTGTCCACATCTGTATCAAAAATTAACCCTAAGTCTGCATGATTTCTTAAAGTCGCTTCGATAACCGATTTTATCGCCGCTTTGTCTTCTGGATTTGGCATATGATTTGGAAAATTCCCATCAGGTTTCAAAAATTGGCTACCTGATATATCTGCACCTAGCGGTTTTAACACGTCTGTTGCATAAAACCCTCCAACGCCATTTCCAGCATCTACCACAATTTTAAGCCCCGAAAGCGGCTTACTTTCTTCTTTTTCTCCTATGCCGTCACAAATTATCTTTCTTAATCTTGCCGCATAAGTTTTCATGTAGTACACTTTTCTTACAAAAAGTCTATCTGCTTTTGAAAAATTAAACTTTTTTTCCGCTCCATTCAAAATTTTTTCTATATCAGCTCCATCTAGCCCACCATTATTCGTAAAAAACTTCAATCCATTACGATTAAATGGATGATGGCTAGCAGTTATTTCAATTGCTGCATCACAATTTAGGTCAATCGTTGTCATAAACATCGCAGGAGTCGATGATAAACCGCAATCAAAAATTTTTATTCCCAAAGTCGATAATGTTTTGACTAAAACACTTTTTATTCTGCCTGCAGAAATTCTAGAGTCGTGGCCTATCGAAACAGATAGATTTTTAAAATTTTTATTTTTCTCTTGCGACAGCCAAACTGCAAACGACGTCGCTATTTTTTCTAAAACGTCATCAGTTAAATTAATACTTTCGCCAGGGACGCCATCAATTGCAACTCCCCGTATGTCTGTCCCGCTTTTTAATTTTAAAAAATCTTTATTCTCAGTCATTATCGGTACCTCAAAATTTTGCTAAAATTCTATTTTTTTATCATTTTTTTTACTATTATAAAATAAAACTTATTAAAATTCCAGCCTTTTGTGCTGCTTCTTGAATTAATTGTGGCATTATCGTATAATAAATTTATAAAATTTATCAAAAAAAGGAAGAATAATTATGAGCAAAAAAACTTTCTATATCACAACACCAATATATTATCCATCTGGTAATCCTCATCTTGGCCACAGCTATTGCACTGTTGCAACTGATGTCATGGCTAGATACAAAAGATTGATGGGTTATGATGTTATGTTTTTAACCGGCACTGACGAGCATGGACAAAAAATAGAATTAAACGCGGCAAAAGAAAATATGCCACCTAAAGAATACGTCGATGAACTAGTTTCTAAATTTAGAAAACTCTGGGATATTATGGATATCTCTAACGACCGATATATACGCACTACAGATGATTATCACGTTAAAGCTGTGCAAAAAATATTTAAAAAACTTTATGATAAAGGTGAAATATATAAAGGAAATTATGAGGGTTGGTACTGCACTCCTTGTGAATCTTTTTGGACCGAAACTCAATTAGTAGATGGAAAATGTCCAGATTGTGGCAGAAAAGTCAAATTGACAAAAGAAGAAGCCTACTTTTTTAAATTATCAAAGTACTCTGATAAACTTTTAAAATTATATGAAGAACATCCAGAATTTTTGGAGCCAGAAAGCCGCCGCAACGAGATGATTAGCTTTATAAAAAGCGGTCTTACTGACCTTTGTGTAAGCCGAACCAGCTTTAGTTGGGGAATTCCGGTTGGTTTTGACAACAAACACATCGTTTATGTATGGCTTGACGCTCTTACTAACTACATTACTGCTATTGGATATGGTTCTGGTGATGACTCTGATTTCAAAAAATATTGGCCTGCTGATGTTCACTTTGTCGGCAAAGAAATTGTACGCTTTCATGCAATTATTTGGCCGGCAATACTTATGGCGCTCGATTTGCCTCTTCCTCGCAAAATTTACGGGCATGGCTGGTTGCTTTTCGGTGATGGAACTAAGATGTCTAAATCTAAGGGCAATGTCGTTGATCCCAAAATTTTATGTGACAGATATGGTGTTGACGCTATAAAGTACTTTTTGATGCGTGAAATTCCATTCGGATCTGACAGTATTTTCACAAACGAAGCGTTGATTAACAGAATAAACTCAGATTTAGCAAATGACCTCGGGAACCTTGTTTCTAGGACTACTGCTATGGTTGAAAAATACTTTTCTGGAAATTTACCTGGAAAATTGGAAAGTGACAACATCGACAATGAATTAATTTTATTAACAACATCTTTGCGAAAAAAATATGAAAATCATATGGAAAAATTTCAGTTTTCATGCGCACTCGCAGAAGTATGGAAAGTTATCGATCGTGCAAACAAATATATTGATGAAACCATGCCTTGGGCACTCAGTCATGACCCAGAAAAAACAAGTCGGTTGGCCTGCGTTTTATATAATTTATGTGAAGTTTTGCGCATTGTTGCAATTTTGATTACGCCATTTATGCCAAATACTTCACCGCTAATTGCAGAACAAATTGGTGCCAGTGGCAATATGCTCACTTGGTGCAAGGCGGACAAATGGGGATTACTTTCACAAAATGCAAAAATAAAAAAAGGTGCTGTGCTTTTCCCTCGAATCGACGCTCAAAAAGAACTGGAAGAATTAAATAAATGTGTCAAATAGGAGGTACTCATGCTATGATTTTTGACTCGCACGCTCATTATGATGACAAGGCTTTTGAAGCCGACCGCGATGAGTTGCTTTCTAAACTTTTTGCAACCGATGTCTGTGGAATAATTAATGTTGGCTGCAATATGGAAACTTCAAAATTATCTGTTGAGCTTGCTCAGAAATATCCACTAATCTGGTCTTCTGTGGGTATTCACCCTCACGAAACCGAAAATATCCCGGAGAATTACCTAGACACTTTAGCGGCATATCTTAACCACAGAAAAACTGTTGCAATTGGAGAAATTGGCCTTGACTATCATTATGATTTCTCCCCACGCGAAGCTCAAAAAATGTTATTTGAAGAACAGCTAAGTCTTGCTAAAGAACTAGATGTCCCGGTAATAATTCATGACAGAGAAGCTCACGCTGACACACTTGAACTCTTAAAAAAATATCGCCCCAAGGGTGTTGTGCATTGCTTTTCTGGTAGTGTCGAAATGTCCGAAGAAATTATAAAATTGGGGATGTATATTGGTCTTGGTGGTGCTGTCACTTTTAAAAATGCAAAAAATCCAATGTTCGTTGCAAAAGCTGCGCCACTAGACCGGATTTTGCTCGAAACAGACTGCCCATACATGGCACCTGTCCCTCATCGCGGCACTCGTTGCGACTCCAGTATGATAAAGTTTACTGCAGAAAAAATAGCCATTGAACGTGGTATTTCCGCAGACGAACTTTTTAAAGCAACAAATGAAAACGCACAGCAACTCTTTTTTAATTAATTTCTAAATTACAAAAATATATAGAGCTTTTACTAAATCACTTTGATTCGAATTATTCACAGCTTTTCCACATAGAATTAATAAAAAATATATGTGGAGGCCAAAAAGTGAACCAATTTTTAAATTATGTTGAAAAAATAAATAATATAATAAACTCAATTGTGTGGGGCCCACCCATGTTGATTTTAATCCCAATTGTCGGCTTACAATTTAGTTTAAGATTAAAATTCTTTCAAATCACTCATGCTAAATTATGGTTAAAACAAACTTTTGGAACAATTTTTAATTTTAAAAAATTAAAAGGTAAAAAAAATGAAATAACTTCATTTCAAGCTGTTAGCACTGCTTTGGCAAGCGCCATCGGTACTGGGAATGTCGTCGGTGTTGCAACTGCAATAACTTTAGGAGGGCCTGGTGCCGTTTTTTGGATGTGGATTGCAGCTTTTTTAGGAATGATGACAATTTTTGCCGAAAATATCCTTGGTATAAAATATCGAAAAATCGGGCAAAAAGGAGAAAATATCGGCGGTCCTATGTATTACATTGAAAAAGGGCTAGGTCAACGATGGTTAGCATGTTTTTTTGCGTTTGCGTGCATTTTAGCATCATTTGGAATGGGCAACATGACTCAAGCAAATTCTATTGCCATATCACTTAAAAAAAGCTTTAAATTTTCGCCTGCTATAACTGGTATTGTAATTGCACTGCTTATAAGATTTATCATTTTCGGTGGAATAACTAGAATTTCAAAAATAAGCGAAAAAATTGTTCCTTTTATGGCTTTATTTTACATTTTCGGCGGCTTAATAGTGATATTTTCTCACATAACTAATTTACCAAAAGCTATTTTTAATATAATTTCCGGCGCTTTTAATTTTAACGCTGTATCCGGCGGTACTGGTGGATTTGTGGTTGCAAATGCAATAAAATATGGTATCTCTCGCGGAGTTTTTTCAAATGAAGCCGGGCTTGGAAGTTCACCTATTGTCCACTCCGCTAGCAACGAAACTGAACCAGTTGTTCAAGGAATGTGGGGGATTTTTCAAATTTTCGTCGACACAATTTTGGTTTGCAGTGTTACAGCTCTTTGCATATTAACCTCCGGAGTTTTGCCAGAGGACAAAGACGGTGCTTTACTTAGCGTGCAGGCTTTTAGTTCTACATTTGGGAATTTTGGTGAAATTTTTGTAACCATATCGATAACATTATTTGCTTTCGCTACAATTATAGGGTGGTCTTATTACGGAGAGCGTTGTGTGGAATATTTATTTGGTAAAAAAAATTTATTGGTTTATAAGGCCGTGTATATTCTTTTCACTTTGTTTGGCTCTGTAATGAAGTTGGACCTAGTTTGGAACATCTCTGACACATTTAACGGATTAATGGCCGTTCCAAACTTAATCGCTTTAATATTTTTGTCAGGGCAAGTTGTAAAAGAAACCAAACGATATTTGAACAAAATAACTTAACAGATTAGAGTAAATTTTTTAACATAAATCCGTTATAAATTCAACAGTAAACAAAAATTAAGCAATCAGAAATAATTTCTGATTGCTTAATTTTTTATAAACCGACTTTATTCGGATTTAATCTAATTCCAGGTCCCATAGTTGTTGAAACCACACAAGACTTGATATATTGACCTTTTGCAGCTGCAGGCTTTGCTTTAACAATTGCACCGAGCAATACATCAAAATTTTCAAGTAATTTTTCTTTGCCAAAAGAAGCTTTTCCAATTGGGCAGTGAATAATGTTAGTTTTATCCAAGCGATACTCAATCTTACCAGCTTTTGCCTCTTTAACTGCTTTAGCGATATCTGTAGTAACTGTACCAGCTTTTGGGTTTGGCATAAGCCCTCTCGGGCCTAAAACTTTACCCAACCGACCAACCAAACCCATCATATCTGGAGTTGTGATGAGAACATCAAAATCCATCCAACCTTCATTTTGAATTTTCGTGGTCATTTCCTCAGCGCCAACAAAATCAGCGCCGGCTTGTTCTGCCAATTTTACGTTATCACCTTTGCAGATTGCAAGAACCTTAACTTTTTTGCCGGTACCATTTGGCAAAACAATTGCACCGCGCACTTGTTGATCTGCGTGACGAGAATCAACGCCTAATTTTACATGAACTTCTACGGTTTCGTCAAATTTAGCAGTAGCCGTTCTGACACAAATATCCATAGCTTCATCGTTTTCATATAACTTTGTTTTGTCGATAAGTTTAGCACTATCGACATATTTTTTACCGTGTTTCATTGGTTTTCCTCCCTATTGAGTGGTAAAATCGGATTATTTCCTCCCACCCGGGTTAAATCAATCGATTACTTCTATACCCATGCTGCGCGCCGTTCCAGCAATCATACTCATTGCCGTATCGACATTAGCTGCATTTAAATCTGGCATCTTTTGTTCAGCAATCTTCTTGACCTGTTCGCGGGTAATTTTAGCAACCTTGTTTTTATTCGGAACGCCAGAACCGCTTTCTATGCCGCAAGCCTTTTTGATAAGAACTGCAGCCGGTGGCGTTTTGGTCACAAAAGTAAATGAACGGTCAGCGTAAACCGTAATAACAACAGGAATAATCAAACCTGCGTCATTTTTTGTGCGCTCATTAAATTCCTTAGTGAACGCCATGATGTTGACACCATGCTGACCTAATGCCGGGCCTACAGGCGGCGCCGGAGTTGCCTTGCCAGCAGGAATCTGAAGCTTAATAAAGCCGGTGACTTTTTGAGCCATTTTTTGCACCTCCAAAATTAGTGGTAAAACGCGGAACCAATTAAAAATTTAGTAGTTCCTCCCACATTGGGGCAATCAAGCCCCGCGCAATAAATAACACTTAAGTTACTCATTACAAAAAGAAATTAATCCAAGAGTTCAACTTGAGATAATTCAAGTTCTACAGGCGTGTTGCGCCCAAACATATTAACTAGAACCCGCACATAATTGTTTTCGGTATCGAGTTCTTCAACAGTACCAACACTGTCTTCAAGCGGACCGTCTATGATGATAACCTTGTCGCCTACATTGTAAGAAACTTCCACAATATTTTTTTCAACACCAAGCCGTTTAACTTCCTCATCGGTTAAAGGAATCGGCTTAGAAGATGGGCCCACAAAACCAGTACAACCGCGAATATTCCGCACAATATACCAAGTTTCATCCGTAAGCACCATTTTTATGATAACATAACCAGGAAATATCTTACGCTCGACATCACGTTTTTTATTATCTTTAATCTCAGTGACGGTTTCTGTCGGCACAAAAACTTCTTGAATCAAATCGCGAAGTCCTCGATTTTCGACAGTTTTTTCAAGATTTGATGCAACCTTATTCTCATACCCTGAGTAAGTATGCACAATGTACCATTTAGCTTCTTCTGGCATAGTTTCCCTCCGAGCGAATTAATTGGCAATATGCATTATAGTACCAAGAAGTCCAGTTAAGCCAAAGTCCAAAGCACCAATAAAAACCGCGCTAATTATTATTGAAGATAAAACCACGCCAGTATTTTTAAAAGTAACTTTAATAGTTGGCCAAACTATTTTTTTCATTTCGCTTTTACAATCAGTGAAAAACTTACCGATTCTTTGAATGATATTGGGTTTTTTCTCAGCATTTTTCTTTTTTGCCATAAAATTTTACCCCTCTTTGTCAAAATTACTTTGTTTCTTTATGCAAAGTATGTTTCTTACAGAACCTGCAGTACTTGTTCATTTCAAGCCTGTCAGGATCATTCTTTTTATTTTTCATTGTGTTGTAGTTGCGTTGTTTGCACTCAGTGCAGGCTAATGTAATTTTTACTCGCATGACGGCACCTCCCGGAATATCGGAAATTTTTAGCCTCCCTCTAAAGAGTACAAAAATAAAGCCCTCCTAGAGGTAACTATACTATACCACAAAACCCAGCAATTCGTCAAGCACAAATTGCTAATTTTTTTGCTGAGCTTGAGCAGCGCTTAAAGTGTCGGAAATAAACGTGCTTTTTTTCTTAATTTTTTCAGGTTTTATTTTTTTGCCTTTAAGCTTAAAAGCTTCTTTCATAGCAGCTTTTAACTCTTCGCTAACTGTATTTTCAATATTCTCGCGCGCAGTTGTGTCATCGATAGAATTTAAAAATACAATGGTTATTATGGCTTTAGTGTCTAGGTCACCGGATGCGTACAAATTGCTAAAAACCGTACACAACTTTTTGAATTTATCCTTTGGCATTCCACTTGTTAAAGTTTCTTTAACGAATGGCATAGCTTTTTCTCGAGCAAAAGTTACTCCTCTAAAATTTTCATAATTCTCTTTTTCTTCCAAAACTGCATCCTTAAGCTCCGGAAAAATATTTGCGATTCGGTTCATTAAGAAAAGTGGGTTTGCATTATTCTCATCATCAGATTTTTTCTTTTTCTGGGCCATTTTTTTATTTGCGCGCCTGCTTATCCCGCCAAGCGTTTCTGCAAAATCAGCGGCAATATCTTTGGCCTCCTTTTCAGTGTCATTTTGCGGGTCAAAAAGCCATGTTGACAAAATTTTTCCCTCAGTTACTTCATTATTTTTTAACGAACAGTCAATTAACTCAAACTTATTTTTAGTTTCGTCAAAACTAACCTTGTAACCATCTGATTCTTTGACAAATAAAATGGTATTTTCACTATTACTAATTTTGCTAAAGCCTTTTTTTATCAGAATTTCACTCAATTTTTCATCTATAATTTTAAATGCTTTACCTATCAAATCATTCACTCCTACCGTTTTATAAAAATATTTTAACACATTTTTCTAATGTTTGTCATCAATAATTAAAAAATTCTCAAATAAAATTTGCACCCATTGCAACAATATGGTAATATTACTTATTATAGGAGGTTTTTTTATGAAAAAAAAAGTAATTGCTATTTTATTCGGCGGCGCTTCATCTGAACACGAGGTTTCTAGACGTTCTGCTACATCGATAATAGAAAATATCGCTAAAGAAAAATATGAAATTGTATTAATCGGAATCACAAAAAAAGGCGAATGGTTTCAATATGTTGGTGACATCTCTAAAATCTCTGATGGAGAATGGGAAAATGATACAAAAAACAAGAAAAAAGCGTTTATTTCTCCCGACACTTCAACTGGCGGCATTATTGTGATTGAAAATGATACGTTTTCTACCATAAAAATCGATGCTGTAATTCCAGTTTTGCACGGCAAAAATGGCGAAGATGGCACGATTCAAGGCCTGTTGCAACTTGCAAAAATTCCGTTTGTGGGCTGCAATTTACTGTCATCGGCAACTTGCATGGACAAAATTGATACGAATATTATTTTGACTTACGCCGGAATTAAAAAAGCTAAGTTCGCGTTCGTTACAGAGAATGATTTTAAATCTGACAAAGAAAAATGCATTAATTACATCGAAAAAACCTTACCTGACTACCCTCTCTTTGTTAAACCGTCAAATGCGGGTTCCTCTGTGGGGGTGAGCAAAGTTTTATCTCGCGATGAGCTGATTAAAGCCGTTGAAATTGCGCTTTGTGAGGACCGTCGTATACTAATTGAAGAAAATATCTCCGGTCAGGAAGTCGAATGTGCAGTTTTGGGCAACGAAAATCCTATCGCTTCTATCGTGGGAGAAATTGCTCCTGCTAACGATTTTTATGACTACGAGGCAAAATACATCAACGATAACTCAAAACTTTACATTCCGGCACGTATCAGCGACGAAATTTCAAATAAAATTCGAGAAATTGCCATAAAAGCTTACAAAGTTATGGGTTGCAGCGGTCTTTCCAGAATAGATTTTTTTGTCGAGAAAGACTCTAACGAAATTTACTTAAATGAACTTAACACTTTTCCTGGATTTACCTCAATAAGTATGTATCCAAAACTGTTCGAAAACACCGGCATACCGTATTCTGAGCTGATTGACAGACTGATTAATCTTGCTTTTGAGAGGTAAAGTCTGAATGAATAATAAACCTATTGGAGTTTTCGACTCCGGGCTTGGAGGGCTTACCGCCGTAAAAGAATTGCTTAAAGTTTTGCCGTATGAGAACATTATTTATTTCGGCGACACCGGACGCGTTCCTTATGGCGATAAAAGTCGCAAAACCATATTGAAATATGCCCTTCAAGACATAGAATTTTTAAAATCTCTGGACGTAAAAATGATTTTGGCGGCCTGCGGTACGGTAAGTTCCATACTCGAGGAGAGTAACGTGAATATCGAAATTCCATTTACCGGCGTGATTGCACCTACCGCGACCGCAGCTGCCAGTGCCACGCGAAATAACAAAATCGGAATAATCGGTACAACTGCGACGATAAAAAGCGGTTCTTATAAGCGCGAATTGCTTAAAATTAATCCGAATCTTCAAATTTTTGAACAGGATTGTCCTTTGTTTGTTCCGCTGGTCGAGAATGGTTTTATCGAAAAGGATAACAAGGCTACTTTGATTATTGCAGAAAAATATCTGGCTGGCTTGCGAAACAAAAAAATCGATACGTTAATTCTTGGCTGCACGCACTATCCCATTATCAGCGATATTATTTCTAAAGTCATTGGCCCCGAAGTGAAGCTAATCGACTCCGGCAGAGAAGCAGCTATATTTGCGGCAAATGCGCTTAGTTTTTCTGAAAATTTAACCGAGCGCAAAAATTCTGGCTCTTGCGTGTTTTTCGTCAGCGATACCGTTAATAGTTTTTCTAAAAATGCAGGTTTGTTTTTGCAGCAGAATGTCTCTCAAAAGGTTAAAATGGTCGATATTGAAAAGTATTACGTGCCTGCTGAAAGGTTAATCTAACGGTGAATAAAATGTATTCTATAACCATTTTTAGCTCGCAAACTGCCGACGGACAAACTTGTAAATCTAAAATTACTGTGCCGTGCAAGTTTAATTTTAAAAATAATCTTGCTCTGATTTCCTACGATGAAATTGTCGAAAACAAAAAATTTTCTTCAAATGTTCAAATCTATGGCACAGGTAAAATAACTATTTCTCGGAAAGGAACTCAATCATATAAATTTCTTTTTGAGAAAAATAAACGGCATATTTGCACTTACTTTACAGAGTTTGGAAATATTAAAATTGGTGTTTTTACTCACGAAGTCAGTTGCTGTTTCGAAAAAAATTCCTGTAAAATCGTATTAATTTATTCACTCGACACAAATAATACACATTTAAGCAAAAATAAGGTCATTATCAATGTTAAGGAGGATAACTATGTCTAAAATCGTATTAAAAACCATTGACGACCTAAAGGAAATGCTTCATAGCGCCATTATGTATGCTATTAAAAAAGAGGACTTGCCTCGTATTAATGAAAATATAAAGGTAAATATTGAAGTTCCTGCAGACCACAAAAACGGCGATTTTTCTTCTAATGTCGCTATGGTGTATGCTAAAAATTTTAAAATGGCTCCACTTCAAATCGCAAAAATTATATGCAATAATTTGAGTCTAGACCACACTATGTTCGAACGTTTTGAAATTGCAGGTCCTGGATTTATCAATTTTTTCTTATCGAAAGAGTTTTTTGCTTCGATTATAAATGATATTTTGTTACTTAAAGAAAATTATGGTCGTTCAGACTTTGGTCAAAATAAAAAAGTTATGGTAGAATTTGTGTCTGCAAATCCTACAGGCCCAATGCACATGGGAAATGCTCGCGGTGGAGCTTTGGGGGATTGTCTGGCAGCTGTCCTCGATGTTGCCGGTTACAATGTAAAAAGAGAATTTTACATCAACGACGCAGGCAATCAGATAGATAAATTTGGCGTTTCACTTGAAACCAGATATCTACAAATTTTTGACGGCGAAGAAAATCATACTTTGCCTGAAGATAGCTATCACGGCGAGGATATAAAAGATTTGGCACAAGAATTCGCACTTATAAACGGCGATACTTACTTAAGTGTCGACTCAGAAATTAGAAAAAAAGCGTTAATTGACTTCTCTTTACCTAAAAATATAAATAAAATGAAGTCAGATTTAGAAAAATATAGAATAACTTTTGACAGGTGGTTTCACGAAATAGATTTGCATAACGACGGCGAAATATATGAAACTATCGAAATTTTGAAAAACAACGGCATGACTTATGAGTTAGACGGTGCATTATGGTATAAAGCAACCGATTTTGGTGCCGAAAAAGATGAAGTTTTAGTGCGTAAAAATGGTAATCCAACTTACTTTGCCGCCGATATTGCTTATCACAGGAATAAATTTGTAAAGCGCAAATTTGACACCTGTATCGATATCTGGGGCGCAGACCATCACGGTCACGTCGCCAGAATGAAAGGCGCTATGAATGCCATCGGGCTCGATGGAAATAAGCTTGACGTTATTTTAATGCAGCTAGTTAAACTCGTTAAAGACGGCCAAATTGTGCGCATGAGTAAGCGAACCGGCAAGGCTATTCAACTTTCCGACTTGCTGGATGAAGTTTCCGTAGACGCCGCCAGATTTATTTTTAATATGCGTGAAGCGAACTCTCAAATGGACTTTGACCTTGATCTCGCTGTTAAAGAAGATTCACAAAATCCCGTTTATTATGTTCAATATGCGCATGCCAGAATTTGTAGTATTTTAAAAGCACTCGAAAAAGAAAATATTAAGCCAAAATCTTGTTCCGTTGAAGAATTATTTTTACTGCGTGCGCCTGAAGAAAAAGAGTTGATTCGACATCTTTCTATGTACACCAGCGAAATAATCGAGGCTGCCAAAACTTATGACCCTGCTAGAATCACTCGCTATGTTATTACTTTGGCAACGTTATTTCACAAGTTTTACAATTCTTGTCGAGTTAAATGCAGTGACGAACACCTTATGTTCGCTCGAATTAATCTTTGTCTGTGTGTGAAAATTGTCATTAGCAATATTTTAAATATGTTTAAAATTAATGTTCCAGAAAACATGTAAAATTCTAAAAAGCCTCTTAAAAATTTAAGAGGCTTTTTTTATGAAAATTATAATTATAATTTTAAGCAAAACACATTAAAAAATTTTTTTGCGTACTTTTTAAACTGTTTTTATGTCTATACCATATTTATTTAACCAAAAATCAAGTTGAATTATATATGCCATAATCTGTGCTGCTCCCATCAGCTGCCCATACCATGGTGAAGATATCTCCTCTGGATGTTTCATAACTTCATGCACACCATCATGGTTTAAAATTTGACTCAATAACGAGCTTTCATTTTTTAAAATTTCATTAACTTTTTTACTAACTAATTTCATATAAACCGGATTATGCGTCTTGGGATATGGACTCTTTTTTCTAAATACAATTTGATTTGGTAAAATTCCTTTCATCGCTTCCCTCAAAATTCCTTTTTCTCTCCCTTGATAATTCTTTATTTCCCATGGCATATTGTAAGCATATTCAACTATTCTATAGTCGCAAAACGGCACTCTGACTTCCAAACCGTTATACATGCTCATTCTATCTTTTCTGTCAAGCAAAGTCTGCATAAACCACTTGACATTTAGCATAAACATTTCTCTCATGCGAGAATTTAATTTGCTTTCTCTCGGCAACTTATCAGTCTGAGCAACCGTATCCAAATACCTTTGTCGAACGTACTCGTCTGCATTTTTTAGAAAATCTTTCCTTAATATTTTTTTTCGTATATTTAGTGAATGTGACCATGGAAAAGTGTCATCAAACAAAATTTCTTTATTGTGATACCATGGATAACCTGCAAAAATTTCATCCGAACACTCTCCAGAAAGCGCCACGGTAAATTTCTTTTTTATTTCTCGACAAAACAAAAGTAATGACGAATCTATGTCTGCCATTCCTGGCAAATCTCGCGCAATTGTTGCTTCATTTAAGGCTTGAACTAACGACTCATTGTCCAAAACCACATAGTTATGACTCGACTTTATATCGTCCAACATTATTTTTATATACTCTTCATCTGAGTTTGGTTGAAAAACACTTTTTTTGAAATATTTAAGGTTATCCACATAGTCCACAGAATAAGTTGATAATTTTCCCCTACCATTTCGTTCATAATAATTTGCTGCAACCTTTGAAATTATACTTGAATCTAAGCCTCCAGATAAAAAGCAACACAATGGAACATCAGAAACTAATTGTCTTTCAACCGCATCTGTAACTAAATATCGAGTTTTTTCTACAGCAACATTAAAACTATCCGTAAATTCTTGTGCTTTAAGTGACCAATATTTCTTTAAAATTAAGCCATTATTTTTAGAAAAATATGCATATTCTCCAGGCTTTAACTCTTTTACACCTCGAATTATGCCATTTCCTGGCGTCCTACCCGGACCAATAAAAAATAATTCCATTAAACCTTCTTCATCTATTTGGTGTGCAATTAAAGGATTACAAAGCAACGTTTTTATTTCTGACGCAAAAAGCAACCCGTTGCTATAATTATAAAAAAACAGTGGTTTTACACCAATTCGATCCCTTGCTAAAAACAAAGTCTGCGCCTTTGTATCCCAAACTGCAAAAGCAAAAATTCCATTAAGTTTTTCAACGCATTTTTCTCTCCAGTGTATAAATGAAACTAACAAAACTTCTGTGTCGGAATGCCCTTTAAAAGTATAGCCTAATGACATTAACTCTTTTTTTATTTCATTTGTATTGTACAATTCTCCATTATAAACAATCGTATAGTCTTCATCATTGTAGGCTATTCGCATGGGTTGTTTACCATTTTCCGGGTCAATAACAATTAGCCTTCTATGCATCAAACAAGCGTGCTTTTCTTTATGAAATCCATTAGCATCTGGGCCTCTTTTGGCTAAACTTTGAGACATTTTGTTTAAAATTGAAGTATTTTCACTTACATCATTTTCATAATCAATCCAGCCAGCAATTCCGCACATAAATCGTTCCCCCCAAAAAAAGACGTCACAAGTATTATTGTGACGTCCAGATATTTAATATTATATGCAACAAAAGCTTTATTAGTTAAGCTTTTGTTTTAGCCCATATAATACTTTATAATTTCTCTAATTTTTCAAATAACTTCCTACAATGCTATAAAATAATTGTCCATACTTTTTCGCACTCATTTTTGTGATATTTTTAACAATTTAACGGCCAGTGTCGAATAATTCTTATTAAAATACTTTTCCAATACCTCAGAGCAAATATCCTCGCTTTAAAAGCACTATTCCAAATGAAAATTTTGTATTATTCCCACGTTTGGCTATACTGATTTTCCTTTTAATAGCTGCATTTCATGTTAATATTTTTAGTTGACGTCCTCTAAACTTTCCAAGCAAGCTTCCAATTTTTTAGCTTTAAAATTTGAAACAAAACAACTTTTTCCTTCTGGTGAACACCTTATTATTCCTCTGACAAAGCGCCCGATTAAGATTAAAAAATTTTTTCATTACAACAATTCTCTCTGAAAATAGCATCATGAGCTCGCATAAATTAATTTTATGATATAAATTAAATGAATGTTACCAACAAAAAACACCACAATAAAATTTGTGGTGTCCAAATATCTTTATCACAAAGCTCCATTCAAACCAGTAGTAAATAATACCTCTGAGTTTACCAGCCAATAGATAAAATTTTATAGCTATTCATTTAATTCTTGTTTCACTATTTTTTTTAAAAGGCTTTCATTAAAAGTAATATACTCTGCCATAGTTTTTCTACAATCTTCATTTTTTAGGCACTTTGCAAACCCTTTACTAAATTCTAAATAATTTTCTTCACAAACATTCTTATTTTCCAAATTTTTTTCTGACTTAATTTGCAAGTCTGTAAAGTTCTTTTTTAAATCAACAAGTTCCATAGTTAATTTTTGAATCTTTTGGTTTTTACTATCTGTAAGCCAATCCCAAAAACTAGGTATACTTCTAAGAAAAAATAATTTAAAAAGCCAAACGAACATACGGCTACCATTAACAAAAGTATTTTTTAAACCCATCAACGCAAGATTCCACAAAAGCGGAATAAATTTTCGATTAGTTTGAGGTACTTTCCCTACCAACAAATCCTGTTCTTCCGTTATTTGCCCACTTATCTGAGCTGCACTTGGCGTTGAAATTATATCGATTGCAAAAATTTGCCTACAATCATTGGAAGCTAAAAAAGAAAACACCAACAAAATTGACAGAAAAACTGACAACAATTTTTTCATTAGCTCTCATACTCTCCTAAAACTTAAATATTTTTAATAGTACTATATAAAAATATTATAACATAATTACACATAAAATGTCAATAATATAGCAAAAATTTCACTTGCCAACAAAACTAGTGCGACATTGAAGTTTTTAAATCTACCTTTTATTTTTAAAACCATCCTTCAACGAAACCGAACGGTTAAACACTAATTTACCCGGCTTGCTTTCAACATTGTCAACACAAAAATATCCTAAACGCATAAATTGAAAGTTGTTTGGAGCTTTTATATTTGCTAAACTATTTTCAACTTTGCAGTCAGCCAAAACCTCCAATGAATTTGGATTTACATATTCAATAAAGCTTCCAGCAGTATTTTCTGGCTCTGCTACTGTGAACAAATTATTGTACAACCTCACCTCAGCATCTACCGCGGTTTCGGCATCTACCCAGTGAATAGTTCCTTTAACTTTTCTGCCATCCGGTGTATTTCCGCCTCTAGTCGCTGGATCATATTTCGCATAAACTTCGACAACATCGCCATTCACATTGGTTTTGCAACCTGTGCAGCGTACGATATAGGTACTTTTTAAACGAACTTCATTGCCAGGAAACATCCTAAAATATCCTTTAACTGGTTCTTGCATAAAGTCATCAGCTTCAATAAATAACTCCCTAGAAAATGTAATCTCGCGAGTGCCGTCCTCTGGCCGGTTGGGATTATTTTCGACTTCAAATTTTTCCATCTTGCCTTCTGGATAATTTGTAATAATTAATTTTATCGGCTTTAATACCGCCATAACTCGTTTTGCATTCTGATTTAAATCTTCACGCAAGCAATGCTCCAAAAAGCCATAATCCACTGTACTGTTGACCTTTGAAACACCTATTCTTTCACAAAAATTTTTAATTGATGCGGGTGTATACCCACGTCGTCTAAGCCCAGATAAAGTCGGCATTCTGGGGTCATCCCAGCCGTTCACAAAACCTTTCTCTACCAATTCACGCAATTTTCTTTTGCTCATTATTGTGTGGTTTATTCCAAGTCTTGCAAACTCAATTTGTCGAGGTTTTGATGGTGCACTTATGTTGTTAATAACCCACTCATACAACGGCCTGTGGTCCTCAAATTCCAAAGAGCACAGCGAATGTGTTATTCCTTCCATTGCGTCTTCAATTGGGTGGGCATAGTCATACATTGGATAAATGCACCAACTATTACCAGTTCGATGATGATGCGCATGATTTATCCTATAAAGAACAGGATCTCTCATGTTGAAATTTCCTGAAGCAAGGTCTATTTTGGCTCTAAGGGTCATTTTTCCGTCCTCAAATTCTCCTGCACGCATTCTTTTAAATAAATCCAAACTTTCCGAAATTGGCCTATCTCTAAATGGGCTAATTGCAGGTTTTGTTAGGTCACCTCTATTTGCTTTTACTTCTTCAGGCGTCAATTCACAGACGTATGCCAGTCCCTTTTCTATGAGTTCACAGGCAAAATTATACATGTCCTCAAAATAATCTGATGCAAAATAAAACCTATCCTCCCAATCAAAACCAAGCCATTTTATGTCTTCTTTTATCGCATCAACATACTCAACATCTTCCTTTGATGGGTTTGTATCATCCATCCTTAGATTACAAATTCCGCCAAACTTCTCTGCCATTCCAAAATCAATACAGATAGCCTTTGCGTGGCCAATATGAAGATATCCATTTGGCTCTGGAGGAAACCTAGTATGAATTTTTTCTCCGTAACATCTTCCACCCGGTTCTATTTCTTCCTTAACAATATCCTTAATAAAATTGTTATTTTCTTCTGTTTCTTCAATAAATTCCGCATTTTTTTCTTCACTCATTCTGCTCACACGACGAAAAAATTAAAAATTATTCGTCTATCTCCTTTTTTCTTTTTTTATAAGTTAAGACAATTTCTCAAGTCCAAAATTAAGCCTTTTTAAAGACTCTTCTCTGCCAAGTATCTCCAAAATTTCTATCGCTCCGCCTGGTGTAACCGTCATTCCGGAGACAGCAATTCTCACAGGCCACATGATTGTACCGTTTTTCACTTGCAATTTCTCTGCTAAATTAATCAGGCAGTCATGAATACTATCGCGATTCCATTCACTTAGCTGAGTTAACTCATCTACTGCGCTTTTTAACATAACCGGCGCTTTTTCTAAGTCAGTCTTACTCTTTTTATTTACAAAAAGCTCCTTGCTATACTCCGGTAACTGCTCAAAAAATCCTATCATATCTGGAATTTGCGTTAAAGCTATGACTCTCTGCTGTAATATCGAGGCTAGTTTTTCCCAATTGAGTTCTTTTTTTATAACATCTTTAAAATATGGCAATGCAAGTTTTGTAAATTCTTGCAAACTCATTGCCCGAATATACTCTGCATTAAACCAATTTAATTTATCATAATCAAAAATCGCTGGAGATTTGCAAATCCCATCTATTGAAAAAGCTTTTACTAATTCTTCAAGCGAAAAAATCTCTTTGTTTTCTTTTGGACACCACCCCAAAAGCGCTATATAATTTATGATGGCTTGTGGTAAATATCCTTGTTTTACCAAATCTTCAAAACCAGTTGCACCATGTCTTTTAGAAAGCTTTGAAACAGTTCCGTCCGGATTCTTTCCCGCAATTAACGGCAAATGTATATAAATCGGCTTTTCCCAGCCAAAAGCGTCATACAAAAGGTTATACTTCGGCGTGGAAGATAAGTATTCGCTCCCCCTAACAACATGCGTTATGTTCATATCGTGGTCATCAATGACGTTTGCAAAATTGTATGTCGGATATCCATCAGTTTTTAATAAAATTTGATCCTCTATCTCACTGTTTTCCACCGTTATAGTGCCGTAAACTGCATCTTCAAATGTTGTCGAACCACTAAGTGGCATTTTTTGTCTGATAACATATGGTGTGCCTGCAGATAAAAGTTTTTCTATTTCTTCCTGCGGTAAGTCCCGACAATGCCTGTCGTAACCACCAGAAAATTCTCCTTTTTCGTTTTTTTCATCATGAAGTGAATTTAGGCGCTCTTTTGTGCAAAAACAATAGTAAGCTTTACCCTCTTTAACCAACTTTTCTGCCATTGGCTTATATAAATTTTTTCTCTCACTTTGAATATAAGGACCGTAATTTCCACCAATATCCGGGCCTTCATCGTGCTTTAAACCAACAGCCTTTAAGGTGTCATATATAACATCAATTGCACCGGGAACTAGTCTTTCTCTGTCCGTGTCTTCTATTCTTAAAACGAAATCTCCATTCATCGACTTTGCAATCAAATATTCATACAGCGCAGTGCGCAAATTTCCGACGTGCATAAATCCTGTCGGACTTGGCGCATATCTAGTTCTTACTTTGTTTTGTGGCATACTTTATAGTCTTCCTTTCAACATCTACGATAAAATTTTAAGTTACTAGAATAATTATAGCAAAAATTAAAATTTTATCAATTCCTCTGCGCAATTATTTGATTAAACTTGATACATATTCCTCCAAACATAAATTTTGCGCTTTAATCGCTTTTGCGTGTTCCTCACCAACATATCTAAAATGTGCTGGCTCAAAAGCTCTTCCAGTTATCGACTCTTTTTCTTTAGGGTATCGTAAAATAAATCCATAATTTGTACAATTTTCTAATAACCATTCATATTCTTTTGTTGTGCTGAACTCCTCTCCAGCCGCGTTAAAATCTACTGATAGTCCGGTGATATGTTCATTACTGCCTGGCAAAGAAAGCGTTTTTAATGCCAAATTAAGCGCCTCTTCTTTAGACATGCCTAACTTTAAATTTTCATTCACCTCTTTATTGAACAATTGTTCTTGACGTTCCCTGCTTCTATAACCAGATGATACCCATAGTTTTACATTATTTTTACTTGCTTCTTGTATCATTTCATTCAGTGAATTCATTATTCTTTCATCGATTTCCACATCACCACATTGCTTTAAATTGGGAACGAAGTAAGACTCCATTTCATTCACATTATTAATTACAATTAAATTCCATTCGCTTGACTTATTCCATGCACTAAAATCCGTTCTTAAGCTTTTCTTTTTCACACTAACCGCCTGGTTAATTGCTAAAGATGTTTCATTTTGATTAATTTCACTCAAATTTTCTATTCTAACCAAAATGTAAAATACGATGAATATTGTTATAAACATAACGATTGTAAAAAGAACTATAAGCCTTTTTCTAATCTCAGCTTGTCGGTCGTTTAAGTAAGTTTTTTTATAATACTTTAAGTAATTTTTATTGCGTACCATAAATTTTCTCCTTAATTTCAGCAGACTTTTATTTTTAGAACATAAAAATAAACCCTTGTGTCTCAAAAGGACAACTAGGGTTTATAAACACATCCATATATAATTTTAACCAAATCAACCTAAAAGATACTTGTGTTCAACAGCTAAATTTCTGTTCTTGGGTTATACCATTTGCCATTTTTAGATGTACCGAAATGAAGATGGCTACCTGTAGAACGTCCAGTACTTCCCATATTTCCGATTATTTGGCCTGCTTTTACCGACTGACCAGGACTAACAGAAACTTGGCTTAAATGAGCATACATAGTTTCATAGCCATCGCCGTGACTTATTTTTACATAATAGCCCCAACCAGACCCCCATGAATTTGAAGAATTTGTAGCTACAATAACTCCATCTGCGGCCGTTACAATTTTTGTTCCTTTCGGAGCCGGAATATCTATACCGTTATGGCCTCTGCCATCGCCCCAGCCGGAAGAAACTTTTCCATGCCCTGGAACTGGCCACATATATCTACCTTTTTTATAGCCAAGTGTCGAAGTTTGTGACCTTCCTGATTTCGAAATTTTACTCTGTAAACTTCTTTTTCTTGCCTCATTTGAATTTATTTTGTTGCGTATACTTGACTCTTCACTTTGTAATTCTCTTATTACTCGTTCATTTTCTTGTTGTAAAGCATCCAATTCTTGTCGTTTAGCATCTAAAATCGCTTTTGCAGATTCTATTTCACTTTTATTTTTTTCTATTGCTTCTTGCTCTTGCTTTATTTTTGACATTCCTTCTTTTAATTCTTCAATTAACTCTGCATCGTATTTACTTAATTTTTGAATCATATCAGCTTTGTCCAAAAGGTCATCAAAATTTTTAACATTCAAAAATATTGCTAATTCAGGAACATCTCCAGCTTTATAAATTGCTTTTAACCTTTCTCCCAATGCAACCATATTTGTGTTCATCGATTGTTGCCCTTCATCAATTTGGGCTTGTTTTGACGCAATTTCTTGATTCAATACATCTATTTTATCTGTTTCTACGTTTATTTGGCTCTGCAATGAATTCATTTGCTCCAATATCGTCGTCCTATAAGTTTTTTTGTTGTTTATATCATTTTTTAAACTTGCTAATTTAGAATTCAAATCTTTTTGTTGCTGTTCAAGTTGATTTATCTGACTTCTCATCGAAGAAACTTTGTCTTCTGCTGCCACTCCATTTTCAAAATTACAAAAATTAAAAGCCATTCCTAAAATAGCCATTGATATAATTCCAGATAAAATTCTTACATATTTCTGCAAAATTTGTTCCCTCCGTTTTATTTCAATATAGAAATATCTGTTACAAATATGTAACTATTTTACCACTTCAGTGAATATATATCAAGAGAATTCTTTCATAAATTTAAATTTCTGCTTTAGCAATAAAAACAATTCGACAAACTTCTATAATATGTGAATTTCGCACATCTAAAGTCTGCCGCAATATGCTTAAAAAGAATTAAGTTAAATTTAATTTATTATATATTTTGTAAATTCCTTCTTATCTTCTTGTAACATTTTTGTAATTTTTCTGCTTCTCAATTTGCAGTGCGCCCTTGTGGTATTTCATTACCACAAGGATTTTTATAAATAAAAATCCGGAGAAAAATCTCAATCTTGAGATTTTTCTCCGGGCGCGCACTGATAATTCATAAAGAAAAAATCAAAACACTGCAAATTCGTGTTAAATTACTCATTAATAGCCGTAACAACACCTGAACCAACTGTACGTCCACCTTCACGAATAGCAAAACGCAAGCCTTCTTCAATTGCGATAGGAGTAATCAGTTCAACATCCATAACGACGTTATCACCAGGCATACACATTTCTGTGCCCTCTGGTAACTTAATTATACCAGTAACGTCAGTTGTTCTGAAGTAGAATTGCGGACGATAGTTATTAAAGAATGGAGTATGGCGTCCACCTTCTTCTTTAGTCAGAACATAAACCTGGCCTCTAAATTTAGTATGAGGATGAATTGTACCTGGTTTTGCCAAAACTTGGCCACGTTGAATTTCGTCTCTTTGAATACCACGCAAAAGGACTCCAATATTGTCGCCAGCTTCTGCATAATCGAGAATTTTTCTGAACATTTCGATACCTGTAACAACAGTCTTTTTACGTTCGTCAGTTAAACCAACAAGCTCAACTTCTTCGCCTGTCTTTAATTGCCCACGTTCAACTCTACCAGTTGCAACAGTTCCACGACCAGTAATTGTGAAAACATCTTCAACAGGCATCAAGAATGGTTGGTCAGCTTTACGCTCTGGTGTTGGAATAAATTTATCAACAGCATCCATAAGTTCGTGAATACATTTATATTCGTCGGCATTTGGGTCTTTAGAAGTAGATTCCAAAGCAACTAAGGCTGAACCGCGAATAATAGGTGTATCGTCACCAGGGAAATCGTACTCATTCAGCAAGTCACGAATTTCCATCTCAACCAAATCAAGAAGCTCTTCGTCATCAACTTGGTCAGCCTTATTCATGAAAACAACGATGTAAGGAACGCCAACCTGACGAGAAAGAAGAATATGTTCTCTTGTCTGAGGCATAGGACCGTCAGCTGCAGAAACAACCAAAATTGCGCCGTCCATTTGAGCTGCACCGGTAATCATGTTTTTAACGTAGTCAGCATGGCCTGGGCAGTCAACGTGAGCATAGTGACGTGAATCTGTTTCATACTCAACGTGAGCTGTATTGATTGTGATTCCGCGTTCTCTTTCTTCTGGAGCTTTGTCGATATTTGCATAATCAACGAATTCTGCTGCACCGCCTAAGTTTAAAACTTTAGTAATTGCAGCTGTCAAAGTAGTTTTACCATGGTCAACGTGACCGATTGTACCAATGTTTACATGGGGTTTATTTCTTTCAAATTTAGCTTTTGCCATTGGATTTTCCTCCTTTTAATGCATAAAAAATAATAAAATTAATAATTAAATTTGCCAATGTTCACATTTTAACAAGTTTAATAATAAAAATCAATAGAATTTAAATAAAACTAATTAGATTTTGTTCTGTCCGAAATAATTTTGTCAGAAACCGATTTTGGAACTTCTGCATAATGACTTGGTTCCATAGTATATTGGCCTCTGCCCTGAGTTTTTGAACGCATATCTGTAGCGTATCCGAACATCTCAGAGAGCGGCACTTGCGCATTAATTCTTTGAGCGCCAGAAACTGCTTCCATACCTTGAATCATTCCGCGACGTGAATTTATATCACCAATAACGTCTCCCATGTATTCTTCCGGCACAGTCACGCAAACTTTCATAATCGGCTCCAAAAGAACCGGGTCTGCTTTGCGCATAGCGTCCTTAAATGCCATAGAACCGGCGATTTTAAATGCCATTTCAGACGAGTCAACTTCATGATAAGAACCATCATAAAGCGTAACTTTTACGTCCACAACATTGTATCCCGCGAGAACTCCGGAAAGCATTGCGCCCTTGATACCTTGGTCAACAGCAGGAATGTATTCTTTTGGAATTGCACCGCCAACAATCGAGTTAATAAATTCGTAACCTTTTGTTGGATTGGGCTCAATTTTAATTTTAACATGACCATATTGACCTCTACCACCGGATTGTCTTGCATATTTTTGGTCAACATCAGCACTGCGTCTAATAGTTTCCTTATATGCAACTTGTGGTTTACCAACATTTGCTTCAACTTTAAATTCTCTTAAAAGTCTGTCTACGATGATTTCTAGATGAAGCTCACCCATTCCGGCAATAATTGTTTGACCAGTTTCTTCATCGGTATAAGCCTTAAAAGTTGGGTCTTCTTCTGCTAATTTTGCCAAAGCAATACCCATTTTTTCTTGACCAGCTTTAGTTTTTGGTTCAATCGCAACTCTAATAACTGGTTCTGGGAATTCCATTGACTCCAAAATAATCGGAGCTTTTTCGTTACAAAGAGTATCTCCTGTAGTTGTATTTTTAAGTCCAACCGCTGCAGCAATATCGCCTGCATAAACTGTCTCTATATCTTGACGATGATTTGCGTGCATTTGAAGAATTCTTCCCAAACGTTCATTACTATCTTTATTAGAGTTATAAACTGTTGAACCAGCGCTGATACTTCCAGAATAAACACGGAAGAAACACAGCTTTCCAACAAATGGGTCTGTTGCAATTTTAAATGCCAAAGCTGCAAATGGCTCTTCGTCAGAAGAGTGACGTTCTTCTTCCTCTTCTGTCTCCGGATTAATTCCCTTAATGGCAGGAACATCCGTAGGAGCAGGCATATATTCAACAATTGCATCTAATAATTTCTGAACACCTTTGTTACGATAAGAAGTACCGCAAACTACCGGAACCATTTCATTGGCGAGTGTTGATTTACGAATACAATCCTTAATTTCTTGCTCGGTAAATTGCTCACCTTCAAGATATTTTTCAAAGAGAGTTTCATCTTGTTCTGCAACATGCTCAATAAGTTCTGTATGATATTTTTCAGCGAGTTCCTTCATGTCTTCAGGAATTTCTTCAACGCGAATATCCTTGCCCAAGTCATCGTAATAAACGTAAGCTTTCATCTCAACTAAGTCGATTAGCCCTTTAAATGTATCTTCCGCGCCAATCGGCAACTGAATCGGAACAGCATTACATTTAAGACGTTCTTTCATCATCTTGACAACGTTATAAAAATCTGCACCCATGATGTCCATTTTATTAACGTAAACCATTCTCGGAACGCCGTATTTATCAGCCTGACGCCAAACCGTTTCAGATTGTGGTTCGACGCCTCCTTTAGCGCACAAAACCGTAACAGAACCGTCCAAAACTCTCAAAGAACGCTCAACTTCAACGGTGAAATCAACGTGTCCAGGAGTGTCGATGATATTAATTCTGTGATTTTTCCAGAAACAAGTAGTGGCAGCAGACGTAATTGTAATACCTCTTTCTTGTTCCTGAGCCATCCAGTCCATCGTTGCAGCTCCGTCGTGAGTTTCGCCGATTTTGTGGTTTACTCCGGTATAAAATAGAATACGCTCAGTTGTTGTGGTTTTTCCGGCATCAATGTGTGCCATGATTCCAATATTACGCGTAAAGTCAAGTGAAACTTGCCTTGCCATAAATTTAAACTCTCTCCTTTCTTTACAAAATAATTTTTTTCGAGATTTTTAATAAAAACGACCTCAAAAAATTGAATTTAAACTTAAATTGTGAATTACCATCTGTAATGTGCAAAAGCTTTATTAGCCTCGGCCATTTTGTGAGTATCTTCACGTTTTTTAACAGCTCCGCCTGTTTCGTTAACAGCATCAATAATTTCTCCAGCAAGTCTTTCTTTCATAGTTCTTTCGGACCTAGCTCTTGAATAATTTGTTAACCAGCGAAGACCTAAAGTTTGACGTCTTTCCGGACGAACTTCCATTGGAACCTGATAAGTCGCACCACCTACACGACGCGCCTTAACTTCGAGAACTGGCATGATATTTTCCATAGCTTGCTCAAAAACTTCCAACGGTTCTTTTCCGGTTTTTTCTCTTATAATATCGAATGCACCGTAAACGATTTTTTGAGAAACTCCGCGTTTACCGTCGTACATAACGTTATTAATAAGACGAGTAACTAATTTTGAATTATACATTGGATCTGCTAAAACATCACGTTTAGCTATCGAACCTCTTCTTGGCACTTTTCTTCCCTCCTTCACAGAAATGATATCATAGGTACTCGAAAGCGACAAAACTCCCGTTTGCCAACACAGAGGCGTTATATCGTAACACTTCTGCATTGCTCTGTGCAATTTGCATCAGTTAGGTATTTGTCATTTTCAATTATTTTTTCGCAGCGCCTGCCTTAGGTCGCTTAGCACCGTACTTAGAACGAGCCTGCATACGTTTTGCAACGCCCTGCGCGTCAAGAGTTCCTCTAACAATGTGGTAACGAACACCAGGTAAGTCTTTTACACGTCCGCCACGAATTAGAACAACACTGTGCTCTTGCAGATTATGACCTTCTCCGGGAATATACGAACTAACTTCGATTCCGTTTGAAAGCCTTACTCTGGCAATTTTTCTAAGTGCTGAGTTAGGTTTTTTAGGAGTAGCAGTTTTAACAGCAGTACAAACGCCACGTTTTTGCGGGGATGTTTGGTCGATAGACTCACGTTTTTTGGAGTTCCACCCCTTTAAAAGTGCAGGAGCTTTATACTTTTTTTCTGAAACTTCTCTACCCTTTCTAACTAACTGATTAAAGGTTGGCATATGACACCTCCTCAATACAAAAATGTATGTTAAAAGCCTACTATAATTAATAGTTTTGACTTTATAACCAAAATTAAACATAAATAATTTGCGAAACATATTTTCAGCAACCAAATTTAAAAGGAACGCAAACCACCACATGGATGATTTGCGTATATATCTTCCACAATATAGAATTGTATCACACTTCAGCAAAATCTGTCAAGTCATTTTCAGTTAAAAGCTCGCCTTCATTTTCTGAAAAATCTTCCTTGTCTAACAAATTGTCATCGGCCACCGGCAAATCAGCATTTTCTAAAGCTTCAGCCGAATCTAAATCTTCTTCACTCGGAATTCTCTCGATTTTAACATCACTATAACGATGCATACCAGTTCCGGCTGGGACTAATTTTCCGATGATAACATTTTCTTTTAGGCCAACTAATGGATCTATTTTGCCTTTTATCGCTGCATCCGTTAAAACTCTTGTAGTTTCTTGGAAAGACGCCGCCGACAAGAAAGATTCCGTTGCAAGAGAAGCTTTTGTAATTCCCAACAAAACCGGGATACACGTTGCCTCCATTAAACCAGTTTCACCGTCAGCAATTCTTTGTTTTATCTCATCATTTGCCGCAATAAATTCAGATTTATCAACCATAGAACCAGCTAACAATTTTGTGTCTCCTTGGTCTTTTACTCGAACTTTTCTCATCATTTGGCGGACAATAACTTCAATATGCTTATCATTAATATCAACACCCTGCATACGGTAAACGCGTTGAACTTCTTGAATTAAATAATTTTGAACTGCATCAGTACCACTTATTGCCAGAACATCATGTGGGTTCACTGAGCCTTCTGTTAAACGCTCACCTGCCTCAATTTCTTGACCTTCTTGAACTCTAACTCTTGAGCCAAACGGAATCAAATAAGAAACTTGTTCACCGGTCTCCTTGTTATAAATTACAATATGGCGATTATTTTTAATTTCTTCAAATCTAACTTCGCCGGCAATTTCACTTATAATTGCAAGATGTTTAGGCTTTCTGCTTTCAAACAATTCTTCAACACGAGGCAAACCTTGAGTAATATCTTCTGCGCTAGCAACACCGCCCGTATGGAAAGTTCTCATCGTCAACTGCGTACCAGGCTCTCCGATTGACTGAGCTGCGATAATTCCAACAGCTTCACCAACTGTAACCGGCAATCCATTTGCCAAATTCGCACCATAACATTTTTTGCAAATTCCATGTTTAGCCTTACAATTAGGAATTGCTCTGATATCGATTTTTTCAACTCCACGATTAACAATAATATCCGCATCATGGTCATCCATCATCTTGTCTTTAGAAACAAGCACTTCTCCGGTTTTTTCATCGATAAAGTCATTGCATAAGTATCTTCCAATCAATCGTTCATACAGGCTTTCAATAGATTCTTTACCATCTTTGATTTCAAAAACGGTCATCCCCTCAGTTGTACCGCAATCTTCCTCACGAATAATAACGTCCTGTGAAACATCAACAAGTCGCCTTGTAAGATATCCTGAACCAGCTGTACGAAGAGCCGTATCAGCAAGACCTTTTCGAGCACCACGAGAAGAAATAAAGTATTCCAAAATGTTAAGACCTTCACGATAATTAGCACGAATTGGGACTTCGATAGTTTTACCAGAAGTATTGGCAATAAGACCACGCATACCAGCAAGCTGACGAATTTGGCTCATAGAACCACGCGCACCAGAATCAGCCATCATGTAAATTGGATTATATCTGTCAAGGTTGTCTTGTAATGCCTTAGTTACACCGTTTGTCGCTTTATCCCAAATCTTAAGAACATGTGACTCACGTTCTTCATTAGAAATAAGTCCTCTTTTAAATTGCTGAGAAATTTTTTCAATTTGATCTTCAGCGTCAGCAATAATTTCTTTTTTTGCTGGAGGAATAACCGCATCGCAAACTGCAACTGTAATTGCACCCTTCGTAGAATACTTAAATCCCTGCGCTTTAATGCTGTCCAAAACCTCAGAAGTTACCTTAGTTCCATGAGTTTTTATACATCTATCAATAATTTTCTGAATTTGCTTCTTGCCAACTAAGAAATTTATTTCTAACTTCAAATGATCATCGAGCGTATTTCTCTCAACAAAGCCCAAATCTTGAGGGATAGGCTGATTAAAAATAATCTTTCCAACAGTTGTATCAATGATTCCTGTAACTTTTTCGCCATTTACATCAACAGTTCTTCTAACTTTAATTTTTGCGTGCAAATTGATATCCTTTGCATCGTAGGCCATCAAAGCTTCCTCAAAATTTCTAAATACCTTGCCCTCGCCTTTTTCACCATCTTTGTCAAGAGTAAGATAATACGAACCTAAAACCATATCCTGAGTTGGAACTGCAACAGGACGGCCGTCAGAAGGTTTTAATAAATTTCCCGCAGCCAACATTAAAAATCTGGCTTCAGCCTGAGCTTCCGCAGAAAGCGGCACGTGAACAGCCATTTGGTCACCGTCAAAGTCCGCATTATAAGCGGTACAAACAAGTGGATGAAGTTTCAAAGCTCTTCCTTCAACTAAAACTGGCTCAAATGCCTGAATTCCCAATCTATGAAGCGTTGGCGCACGGTTTAAAAGCACCGGATGGCCCTTTATAACTATTTCCAAAGCATCCCACACTTCTGGTTTTGCTCTATCCACAGCTTTTCTTGCTGATTTAATATTATTTGATGCTCCAGTTTCCACCAAACGTTTCATAACAAAAGGCTTAAACAATTCCAACGCCATTTCTTTAGGTAATCCGCACTGATACATTTTAAGTTCCGGTCCAACAACGATAACCGAGCGTCCCGAATAGTCAACACGTTTGCCCAACAAGTTCTGTCTAAATCTACCTTGTTTACCTTTCAACATATCAGAAAGCGATTTCAGCGGACGATTATTTGGTCCAGTAACAGGTCTACCGCGGCGACCATTATCAATGAGCGCATCTACGGCTTCCTGCAACATACGCTTTTCATTTCGAATTATTATATCCGGTGCACCAAGCTCCAAAAGCCTTTTCAGTCTATTATTTCTGTTAATAACACGTCTATACAAGTCATTTAAATCTGATGTTGCAAAACGACCACCGTCGAGTTGAACCATTGGCCGAATGTCAGGCGGAATAACCGGAACGACATCCAAAATCATCCACTCTGGACGATTTCCTGATTGTCTAAAAGACTCAACAACCTCTAATCTTTTTAAAAGCCTAACTCTCTTTTGACCAACAGCTGACTCCAATTCATCTTTCAATTCTCGCGAAAGCTTTTCTAAGTCAATTTCCGCAAGTAATTTTTTAATTGCCTCAGCACCCATCAGTGCCTCAAAATCGTCTTCATATTTCTCTCTTAAATCACGATATTCGCGTTCTGTAAGGAATTGATATTTTACTAACTCTCTTGCTTTGCCCGGGTCTGTAACGATATAAAGAGCAAAATATAAAACTTTTTCGAGCATTCTAGGGGAAATATCCAAAATAAGGCCCATTCGAGAAGGAATACCTTTAAAATACCAAATATGTGAAACTGGAGCAGCCAGTTCTATGTGTCCCATACGCTCGCGACGAACTTTAGATCTTGTAACTTCTACCCCACAGCGGTCGCAAATCTTTCCTTTATACCTGATTCTTTTATATTTCCCACAATGGCATTCCCAGTCTTTTTGAGGACCAAAAATACGTTCACAAAACAAGCCATCGCGTTCTGGTTTTAACGTTCTGTAGTTAATAGTTTCGGGCTTTTTCACTTCGCCATGAGACCAATTTCTAATTTGGTCAGGCGAAGCAAGTCCGATTTTAATCGATTCAAATACATTAAATTCCATTTTACAACCCCCTAAAAGTCCTCATCCGCAGCTGGAATATCGGCATCGTCAAAAGCATTATTCAGCTCATCATCAAAATCTTCATCTTCATCAGCATCATCTACAACACTTGATTCATCAAACATATTGTTGTCATCGGGGTCGTCCTCAAGTGTAAATCCGTCCAAAGAAGTAACAACTTCATCTTCATGAAAATCTTTGCCGACTGGAGTTAATCCCATATTGTCGTCATCATCAAAAGTTTGTTTCAAATCGATTTCCTTTTCATCTTTGTCCAAGACTTTTATATCCAGACCCAAAGACTGCAGCTCTTTTATAAGAACTTTAAATGATTCTGGAATTCCAGGTCTAGGAATATTTTGACCTTTAACAATAGCCTCATAAGTTTTAACTCTGCCAACAACATCGTCAGATTTAACCGTCAAAATTTCCTGCAAAGTATAAGCCGCTCCATAAGCTTCCAGTGCCCAAACTTCCATTTCTCCAAAGCGCTGACCGCCAAATTGAGCTTTTCCGCCAAGAGGTTGTTGTGTAACAAGAGAATAAGGGCCAGTAGAACGTGCATGAATTTTATCATCAACTAAATGGTGAAGTTTCAAATAATACATATAGCCTACAGTTACCGGATTGTCAAAATATTCTCCTGTTCTTCCGTCCTTAAGCCAAGTTTTTCCATCTTCACTAAATCCAGCCATTCTGAAACACTCAAAAATGTCATTTTCATGCGCACCATCAAAAACAGGCGTCATAATTTTCCATCCAAGAGCTTTAGCTGCATAGCCAAGGTGAACTTCCAAAACCTGACCAATATTCATACGAGAAGGAACTCCCAATGGATTTAAAACAATGTCAAGAGGGGTTCCATCTGGCAAAAATGGCATATCTTCAACAGGTAAAATTCTAGAAACAACGCCTTTATTTCCGTGGCGACCAGCCATTTTGTCCCCAACAGAAATCTTTCGTTTTTGAGCGATATAGCAACGAACGACTTTATTAACGCCAGGCTCCAATTCTTCGCAATTATCGCGAGTAAAAACTTTAACGTCAACAATAATTCCGTACTCCCCATGAGGTACGCGCAAGGAAGTGTCACGAACTTCGCGTGCTTTTTCGCCGAATATAGCTCGAAGCAAACGTTCTTCGGCAGTAAGTTCCGTTTCGCCTTTAGGAGTAACCTTGCCAACCAAAATATCACCCGCCTGAACTTCCGTTCCAACGCGAATAACACCCATTTCATCAAGGTTTTTCAAAACATCTTCACTTACATTAGGAATATCCCTGGTAATTTCTTCCGGACCAAGTTTAGTGTCACGTGACTTTATTTCATACTCCTCAATATGAATCGAAGTGTAAACGTCATCGCGAACGATTTTTTCACTAATAAGAACCGCATCTTCGTAGTTGTAACCCTCCCAAGTCATAAAACCGATGAGAGCATTTTTGCCTAAACTTATCTCACCATTGCTGGTTGCAGGGCCGTCCGCCAAAACTTCGCCTTTTTCTACGCGCTGGCCTTGACTAACAACCGGAACCTGATTAACACAAGTCCCTTGATTTGAGCGCATAAACTTTGTAACTTTAAAAGTGTCCAGCTTGCCAGAATCGTATTTAACTTTAATTTCGTCAGCACAAACACTTTCAACAACGCCGGCTTCTTTCGAAAGGATGCAAACGCCAGAATCTACTCCAGCTTTATATTCCATACCGGTACCAACAATTGGTGCCTCAGTTTTTAACAAAGGAACTGCTTGACGTTGCATATTAGAACCCATCAAAGCACGGTTAGCGTCGTCATTTTCGAGAAAAGGAATCATAGCTGTAGCAACAGAAACAACCATTCTCGGGCAGATATCCATATAATCTGCACGATTGCTTTCAACTTCAACGAAATTGTCACGAAAACGGCCATTAACTTTAGCGTTTAAAAAATGTCCCTCTTCGTCCAAAGGTTCATTTGCCTGAGCCACAATAAATTCATCTTCAACGTCAGCCGTCATATAAACAACTTCCGACGTAACCACACCATTTTTTTTGTCGACTTTTCTAAATGGGGCTTCAATAAAACCATATTCATTAATTCTTGCAAAAGTTGCCAAATAAGAAATCAAACCAATGTTCGGACCTTCTGGTGTTTCAATTGGACACATACGTCCGTAATGGCTATAATGAACGTCACGAACTTCGAAACCGGCTCTGTCACGAGAAAGTCCGCCAGGACCCAATGCAGAAAGGCGCCTTTTGTGTGTAAGTTCAGCAAGAGGATTAGTCTGATCCATAAATTGTGACAACGGTGAAGAACCAAAAAATTCTCTAATGGCCGCCACAACAGGTCTAATATTTATCAAAGACTGCGGAGTTAGCATTTCCAAATCCTGAGCTTGAAGAGTCATTCTTTCACGAATAACACGCTCTAATCTGGAGAAACCTATTCTAAACTGATTTTGCAGCAATTCTCCAACAGAACGAATCCTTCTGTTGCCCAAATGGTCAATGTCATCAGTCAAACCAACACCACACGCAAGGCAATTCATGTAGTTAATAGAAGCAAAAATATCGTCAATAGTAATATAATTAGGAATAAGTTCGCCAAGTCTAGACGTAATTGCCTCTTTGAGTTCATCATCAGACTTACAAGTTTCTAAAATTTCAGATAAAACACTAAAACGAACTTTCTCTTTAACACCACATTCTTTCTTCGCATCAAAATCAACATAACAATTAATGTCAACCATACCATTAGAAATAATTTTTATTTCCTTGTCCTCAACTTTAACGTAAGCAACTGTAACTCCCGCATTTTCTATTTCCATTGCTTTTTCAAAAGAAATATTTTCACCAATATCCGCCATTATTTCACCAGTTGTAGGGTTAACAATCGGCTGAGAAAGAGTGTTGCCTGTAAGTCTATTAGAAATTCCCAATTTTTTATTATATTTATAACGGCCAACTCTCGACATATCATAACGGCGTTCATCAAAAAATAAAGAATCCAAATGAGCCTTAGCGCTATCAAGAGTTGGTGGTTCAGTTGGTCTTAATTTTCTATATAATTCCAATAAAGCTTCTTCGGTATTGTTGCAAGGGTCTTTTTCAATAGTGGCCAAAACGCGTTCATCACGGCCGAAATAATCGATAATTTCATCGGTTGTCCCCAGTCCGAGCGCACGAATAAACACCGTAATCGGAATTTTTCTATTTTTATCAATACGAACATAAAAAACATCATTTGCATCGTTCTCATACTCAAGCCAGGCACCTCTATTAGGGATAACCGTAGAACTAAATAATTCTTTGCCCGTCTTGTCGTATTCCATTTTGTAATAAACACCGGGCGACCTAACCAACTGAGAAACAATAACACGTTCGGCACCATTAATAACAAAAGTACCGCTGTCGGTCATAAGAGGGAAATCGCCCATAAACACTTCTGACTCTTTAATTTCGCCACTTTCCTTATTTAAAAGGCGCGCTTTAACTCTAAGCGCAGCTGAGTAGGTAGCATCTCGTTCTTTGCATTCGGCAACACTATAATTAGGTTTGTCGCTATCGAGATGATAATCGAGGAAATCCAAGACCAAATTGCCGGTAAAATCGGTAATACCAGAAACATCCTTAAAAACTTCTTTAAGACCTTCATCGAGAAACCATTGATACGAATTTTTCTGGACTTCGATAAGGTTAGGCATTTCCAAGACTTCATCGATTTGAGAAAAACTCATTCTTACATTTTTGCCCATATGCACAGGTTTGACATTTAGCATAGGTTTACCCACTCCAATTCATCTATTTGTCAATATATTCAAGTTGGCTAAAAGCCAGAATTATAATAAACACAAAAAAATAATAAAAAGTATTGATTTTTTGTCGAAATGATGTTATAATTAAATTATTTAAACTCCGTTTGTCCAAACACAACGCAGTATATTATTTTATTACAATCGCCCGAAAAAGTCAAGCACTTTTTCGGCATTTTTATTTTGAGAAAAAATCACACTCCCAGGGAACCTCGCGGTATAGTGAGGCTCCCTGGGCTATTATAAAACAGCAGCCCGGCGGCGACAATATAAGAGCCGCCGGGCTGGACCGCTTTAAATTATATGTATCAGCTAAATCAGTCCAGAAAATCTTTTAATTTTTTGCTTCTGCTTGGATGACGTAATTTTCTGAGAGCTTTAGCTTCAATTTGACGAATACGTTCTCTGGTAACGTTAAAAACTTTCCCGACTTCCTCCAAAGTTCTCGCACGGCCATCCTCTAGCCCAAAACGCAGTCTTAAAACTTTCTCTTCCCTCGGCGTCAAAGTATAAAGCACTTTAGAAAGCTGTTCTCTAAGCAAAGTATGCGAGGCCGCATCAGCAGGAGCTAAAGCGTCGTCGTCGGGAATAAAATCTCCCAAATGACTGTCCTCTTCTTCACCAATAGGTGTTTCCAAAGACATTGGTTCCTGCGCCACTCGCATAATTTCCTTAACTTTTTCAAAAGGCATATTCAAATGCTCTGCAATTTCCTCCGCTGTAGGTTCATGGCCATTAACATGGAGCAATAAGCTTTGTGCCTTTTTTACTTTATTAATACTTTCAACCATATGCACCGGAATTCTAATAGTTCTAGCCTGGTCAGAAATAGCACGAGTAATTGCTTGGCGGATCCACCAAGTCGCATAAGTTGAAAATTTAAAGCCTTTTGTGTGATCAAATTTTTCAACAGCCTTAATAAGCCCCAAATTTCCCTCTTGAATTAAGTCCAAAAACTGTAGCCCTCTGCCCAAATATCTTTTGGCTATGCTCACAACTAATCGAAGATTGGCTTCAATTAATTTACGCCTGGCCTTCATATCTCCCTGCGAAACTCTTATAGCTAAATCTAGTTCTTCTTCAGACGTTAAAAGAGGAACCTTGCCTATGTCTTTTAAAAATACTTTTACCGGGTCATCAACCATCAAAATTTCCGAATCACCTAAGAAATCTACATCATCAACATGTTCCGTAGCCATTTCTTCAGTAAATTTCAAATCTTCTGATTTAATATCGTTAAAATCTTCAATTATTTCGACACCAGCAATTTCAAGTTCGTCATAAAATTTCTCCAATTGCTCTGGCTCAAAATCGATTTCCCCCATAGCATCAAGAATTTCTTTTGTACTGATACGCCCCTTAGCTTTAGCCGTGTCGAACAAATTTTTCATAATAACACTTTTATCTTTTACCGGAGTTGAACTCATTTAACATTCCCCCTATTTTTTGTGTTCCCTAAGCAATTTCATATATTCCATAATTTCTTTGTCATCCGCCGAAACTATTTTATTTTTATCCAATTTTTCACTTTCAAACAAAAGTACGTTCACATATTCAAAAACAGCCTCTTTAGAAGACATTCTTTCCGCTTCCTTTGCCAGCATTGCCGCTATTGCCGAAACTTCCTCACGAGAAAAATCCTGAGTCAAATCAGTAAGGCTAAATTGTTTTCCACAATTAAACCTATTTTGTAAAACTGAATAAATTTTTCGATTAAAGCTCGTACAAAAATCATCGCCTGAAAGCCTAGAAAATATTTCTCTATCTGATTCAGGATTATTAATAATATAAGCAATAATTGCCTCTTCTGCGGTGGCAGCCCGCAAATTATCAAATTTCTCCACATTTAATTTGTCATTCTTGGCAGACAAATTTTGTTGTACCTGCAAAAATTGTTTTTTATCATTAATTTTTCTTCTTTTTCGCTTCTCCTTTTCAACCTGTCGCATTATAGAATCTTTCGCAACATTAAGTTTTTCGCTTAATTTACCTGCATAAATTTCCTGTTCAATCAAATCGTCCAGCGATGCCAAAATCTTAACAGCATCCTTTAAATAAGCGATTTTTCCATCAGATTCATTCAAATTATAATTACGTGCAACCTTTTGCAATCTATATTCAATGTCATTCCCAGAATTTTTAATTAACTGAGCGAAACGAATTGCACCATCATTTCCATAAGTGCGAATGAATTCATCAGGGTCTTTTCCATCCGGCACAGAAATAACCTTTATAAGTACACCGGTTGGCCTCAAAAGTTCAATTGCACGGGAAGCAGCCTTTTGTCCAGCCTCGTCTGAGTCATAGCATATCACAACTTCTTTTGCGTACCTAGACATAATCCCGGCTTGTTCTGTAGTCAAAGCCGTACCCAAAGTCGCAACAGCATTTTTAAAACCAGCCTGAAATAGCGCAATTACATCCATGTAGCCCTCAACCAAAATCAAAAATTCATTGTTTTCAGCCTTCGCAAAATTAAGAGAAAATAAATTTAGACTTTTTTTAAATGCTAAAGTGTCCGAAGTATTTAAATATTTAGGCTTTTGGTCAGACATAATTCTGCCACCAAAAGCAATAACATTGCCGCGCAAATCAATAATTGGGAACATAACTCTGTCAAAAAATCTTGCAGAAACATAAGAATTTCCCTTTACGTACGCCAAATTTGCATTCACCATCTCCTCATACTTAAAACCCTTTGCCTTCAAATGATTAATAAGTTCATAACGTGAATTTGGCGAATACCCCAAGCCAAATTTTTTAATTATCCTGTCAGAAAGACCCCTTTTACGCAAATATTCAAGTGCAACCTTACCCTTTTCAGAGTACAAATTTTCATGAAAAAAACGAGCTGATTCACGATTAATCTCGAAAATGCGCATTTTAATATTTGAAATTTCCTGTTCTCTTTTATTGTTTTCTGGCATCTGAATTCCAGCTTTTTGTGCCAAAAATTTAACTGCTTCAAAATAATCCAAATTTTCAATTTTCTCAACAAAAGTAATAATATCGCCACCGACACCGCAACCGAAACAATAAAAAGAATTACTCTGTGGATAAACGTTAAAAGAAGGAGTTTTTTCGCCATGAAAAGGGCAAAGTCCTACAAAATTCCTGCCTCGCCGTTTTAAATTGACATAGGAAGAAATTACATCAGTGATATCATTTTTAAACTTTATTTCTTCTATAAAGCCCTCAGGCAACGGCATAAAAAAACCTCCGTCATAAAATAAACAAACAAATTTCAGATTGTAAAGCAATTTTCAAAAAATAATTTTGCTTCATAAGGCAACCTATTCTAAAAAAAAATCATAAACCATAAAAATTTTCTCTCAAAATATTACAACATAATGTTCCAGAAGAAAATTCCATAACTTTTTTTGATAAACTCAAAAAATTTTCCTTTTTTAAGTGAAAAAACACACTTATCCTTTGAGAAAAAATTGAGTCATCAACAACTCCACCGCATTCATTGATAATACCCAATAACCTCCCATATTGATTATAATCGCAAAATACATTACAATCATAGCAAAGATACATTTTTATTATCTTAGCGCAGTTTAGAGCCATCGTTGTGGCCTGAGAATATGCTCGAACAAGCCCTCCCGTACCAAGTAAAATTCCACCAAAATACCTTGTCACAACTACTGCAATATCTTTTAAATCATTCTTTTTAATCACATCCAAAACCGGCAACCCGGCTGTTCCATGAGGTTCTCCATCATCAGAATATCTCGAGATATTATTTTCATTAACAACATAAGCGTAAACGTTATGGCGGGCATTCCAATGTTTAGACTTTATGTTATTTACAAAACTTAAAGCATCCTTTTCCGAAATAATAGGCTTAACATAAGCAATAAATTTAGATTTTTTTTCAACTAATTCATAAACAGCATCTTTTTCTACGGTTAAATAAGAGTCCGGCATAGTGCAAAATCTCCTTTAAACTGTAGTAACATTCTCAACTTTTTAATCAAATAACATAAAATATACACACTAAATATATGTAAAACGATAAGCGGTGCATCACTGCACCGCTAAATTTTTCTAGCAAATACTAATCTTTCTTATTACTAAAACGTCTTTTAAATCTGTCCACACGGCCGCCAGTGTCAACAAGTTTTTGTTTTCCCGTAAAAAACGGATGACATTTAGAGCAAATTTCCACTTTTATATTTTCTTTTGTCGAAGCAGTTTCAATAACATTTCCGCACGCACAAGAAATCGTAGTTTTTTTATAATTTGGGTGTAAATTTTCGCGCATTCTCGTCACCTCTTTCTCAAAAACTGCACTAATAAGATTTATTATAACACACAAAAAAGAAGATTGCAAGGGTAAAATGAGAAAAATATTAAAAAAATACGCATAAAACATGTAGCATGTATAAAATAATTGACACTCGGCAAAAATTATGATAAAATTGTAAAAAATGTTTCCGTAGCTCAGCTGGATAGAGCGACCGCCTCCTAAGCGGTAGGTCGGGTGTTCAAATCACCTCGGGAACGCCAATAATTTAGATGCTCTTTTTGATAAACTTTTAGCAAACACGTTCAAGGTCTCTTTTCAGACGTTCAATTATTCTTTTTTCTAATCTAGAGATATACGACTGAGAAATACCCAAAAAGTCGGCAACTTCCTTTTGAGTGTGCTCTTGATTCCCAGAAAGACCGAATCTTAGCTCCATAATGTTACGCTCTCTGCTGGACAATTTTGACACAGCATTAAGTAAGACCTGACATTCTGCTTCTTGCTCGATTCTTTTATTTACAATATCCTGTTCACTACCCAAAATGTCAGATAAAAGTAATTCATTTCCGTCCCAATCTATATTTAACGGTTCATCAATAGAAATTTCATTTTTCACCTGAGAAACTTTCCTAAGATACATTAAAATTTCATTTTCTATACATCTTGAAGCATAAGTTGCAAGTTTTATATTTTTGTCAGGACAAAATGTGTTAACTGCTTTAATAAGACCAATAGTGCCAATAGAAACTAAATCTTCTACATTTGCACTAGTAGCATCGAACTTTTTTGCAATATAAACCACCAATCTTAAATTATGAGTTATTAAAGGTTCTCTTGCTCCAATTACACCATTTCTTATATCATTCATAATTTTGGCTTCTTGGGCTTTTGTCAAAGGTGGTGGCAAAGTTTCAGAACCATTTATATAGTGTATTTCTTTGATTAAATTTAGTTTTTTTAAAAAATTGAATATATAAAACTTAACCTTACCCCAAATATAATAACCTCTCATATTTAAAGCTCCTTTTACTCTATAAGTTCATAATTAATTAGCGCTTGAAACTCTTCATTAAATATTTTTTCACCACAAACAGCTATGTAAGCTTCTTTTTTTATGTTTTGATTTTTTGATAAAATTTTTATGTAAGTAGGTTTAAATGCAGGTAAAATCCCTGTTCCAGAAATAGTTTTATATGGAATCAACCTAAAATTTTTAAACTTTTGCGTGTTGTATAAAAAGTCTTTATCTGAATCGCTTTTATTTAATGCACAAAAATATTCTTTTATTGGTTGTGGCACCATATTTTCAATAAATTTATATTGCGCAACTATCACTGGCAACCCAGAAAATGGCTCTCTAAGAGTATTTCCCGTATCAACTTTTGCTTTTAATGTCAGCGTTTTTTCATTAAATTTTACTAATATATCGTAGTCTAAATTCAAATGGTTTTGACAGCCAGTAATTTTGTTCATTAAACGTATTGCTAAATAAGCCAAAAATGTTGCTACAACCAAAAATAACGGTGATAAATTTAGGTATATCATGTTGTTATTTACAAAAATGGCATTTGGCATAACAAAATACCACAGGCAGAAAATAATTCCACCAAAAAGAAAATTTATACCATAAAACGTTATGATAATTTTAAAAAATAGCCATCTATTCACCCACTTAAATGCTAAAACAACTATCGAGGCAGACATAAACAACTTAATAACCAACGAAAAAATACCATTCATCGGCGGCAATAAAATTATTAATGAATACATCGCTCCAACAAATGCACTTAATATCAATCTTTTTTTTATCGTTTTCAAGTTTAAAATTTTGGCTACAGACAAAAGTAAAAAATAATTTATAAAAAGGTTTACTGATATAAGAACGTCAACATATATGGTTTGTTTCATATCGACCTCCTTATTGAATAATTTTTGATTACTCTTATTATCGTTTAGTTTGCAAAATTTTTTTGTCACAATACGGCGGTATCTCTTTTTCTAAAAAATAAAAAAGGTACCACAAATCGGCACCTTTAGCAATTGCAACTACGTCTTTTTAAATATATTCATTTCTATTGCAAATTTTTAAATTCTCAATCACTTTTTTTATCTTATTTGCATCCGTTTTACTACAAATAAGCATTGCATCTGCAGCATCCACCACAATCAAATCCTCCACACCAACTAATGCAATTAGCTTATTTGTGCCTTGAATGATGCTATTTTTAGTGTCTATGGTTATAATATTTCCACTGATTACATTATTAAAATCGTCTGTTTTATTTATACGTTCAATTGCAAGCCACGAGCCAACATCGTCCCAGCCGAAAGTTCCCGGAATTACAAAGATATTATCCGCTTTTTCTAATATACCGTAATCAATCGAAATCGACTCAAGTTCATTAAATTTTTCTTGTAAAGTTTCTTTATAAATATCAGTTCCCACAGCTTTAATAATTGATTGGAGGCCATTATAAATATCAGGCAAATTTGCTTTAAAATTCTCCATTATAGAAGAAACTTTCCAAATAAACATCCCACTATTCCACAAGTACGTTCCGCAAGAAAGATACTCTTTCGCTTTTTCTAATTTAGGTTTTTCAACAAATTTTTCTACTTTAAACGCTGCACTTTCGCCAAATATTTCTCTTTTGTTGTTAAATTTAATATATCCATAACCTGTTTCCGGGTGTGTCGGTGTTATTCCAATTGTAACCAAATTAGTATTATTTTCTGCCACCTCACAGGCATCTTTTAGCGAATATAAAAACATTTCTTTATTTTTTATCAGATGGTCAGACGGTAACACTATCATTATTGCATCATTATATTTACTTTTGATATGCCCAGCTGCCAAAGCAATACATGGTGCAGTGTTTCTTGAAACCGGTTCACACAAAATATTCTCTTCTGGAATATTGGGCAACTGTTCTCGCACTAAATCTATATATTCTTTATTTGTTGAAATAAAGACATCATTTATGTCAACCAAAGGCAAAATTCGCTTCACCGTATGCTGAATCATTGTAATACCATCATCTGTTAAAGATAAAAACTGTTTTGGTAAATTTCGTCGACTTTTAGGCCAAAAACGCTCTCCTCTGCCACCTGCCATAATTAACGCTGTTTTTTTCACAATAAATTTCACTCCTTTTCTCGCTCAATTATAAAATTGGCAACCAAATTATATAAAACCACAAAAACCGGTACTCCCAAAATCATTCCCGCTATGCCAAACATTCCTCCACCAAGTATTACACTAAACATTATAAATATTGCAGAAATTCCGATCGAACTTCCTAAAATTTTCGGTCCAATGATATTTCCATCAATTTGCTGAAGAATAAGTATAAATATAACAAACCAGAGCGCTTTTATTGGATTAATTACTAACAAAATAATTATGCACGGAATCGCTCCAAGGAATGGTCCAAAAAATGGGATTATATTCGTAACGCCAACAACCACGCTTATAAGCAGTGAATAAGGTATATTCAAAATTGTTATTCCAATAAAACACAGTACACCGATAATAAAAGAATCAATAATTTTACCTATTATAAACTTTCCAAAAACGTTATGAGACATGTTCAAAACATTTACTGTATTTTTGTAGACTCTAGGATTCACACAAACTTTTAAAACCCTGCGTAATTTAAGCAATAAGTCAGTTTTATTAAACATAAAATAGAATGAAATAATAATTCCGATTACCCAATTGTAAGTAACCATTGCAAAATTTTTCATAAAATCAAAAACTTTAATTATAAAAGTCTCATTGCTTAAAATTTTTATAACTTTTTCTGTCAGATTATCAACTAAAGTAAAATTTTTAATATGTAAAATCAGAGCAACTTCCTGAACAAAATTTTTAAAAGAAGTTACATAGTTCCCAGAATTTGCAATTAGTTGATTAATACTTACAATAATTTGAGGCACTATTATAATTGAAATAAACCCACATATTCCAAAAACAATCATATATGCTGAAAAAATCGACAAAAATTTTATAATTTTCTCATTCTTAAAATAACTTTTATAAATGTTATTTTCAAAAAAATGAGCCGGCCAATTTACAATATAAGCAATTGCAAATCCGTATATAAATGGCATTAAAAGAGTAAAAACCTTACACATTCCGCTCCAAAAAATGAAAATATTTTTTAATAAAAAGAATATCACAATTGTGTACGTGATAAGAAAAATTTTATTTTTTAAACTTTTGTCCATTTTACCTCTCCCAAATTACAAAATCAATAGTTCATTACTTGCCGATGTCAAATTTTCATATCCATTTTCTGTAACAAGAATCATATCTTCTATTCTTACACCAAATTCACCTTTTAAATATATTCCCGGTTCAACTGTTACAACCATTCCTGGCTTTAAAGTAGCTTCTGAACGGGCCGACAGAAATGGCATTTCGTGAATTTCAAGGCCAACTCCATGACCTAATGCATGGCCAAAACAGCCTTCGTAACCATTATCATAGATAAAATTTCTGGCAACATCGTCAATTTCTTTACAAAACGTGTTCGGTTTAATTGACTGTATTGCTTTATTTTGGGCTTGTAAAACGGTTTCATAAACCAACTTTTTCTTTTCAGAAATCTCTCCAAGAGCAAATGTCCTTGTCATGTCACTGTGATACCCATTGTACACCGCTCCCATGTCTATCGTGATAAAATCACCGTTTTCAATTTGTTTATTTGAAGGCTCTGCATGAGGAACTGCGCTATTTTCTCCACTTGCAACAATTAAATCAAAAGAAATATCATCTGCACCTTCTTTTTTTGTTAAAAACTCTAAATTAAATGCAATTTCCCTTTCCGTTATACCCAATTTTATCATCGGTAAAAGTTTGCTCAAGGCTCTTTCTGATATTTCTTGCGCAATTTTGATGCTTTTTATTTCATCGTTTGTTTTCACGGCTCTGAGTGAGTGTATAATGTCGTCTAAAGTTTTTGTTTTTATAAAATTTACATTTATTTCCTCTGCCCACTTTTCAAATTTTAGCACTTCAGCTAAGGTTATTCCTTCATTCTCCAGCAATATATTTTTTACTTCATGGCGATTTATTATGTTCAAAATTTCACTTTTTAAGTCTGCAGCTAAGACAATTTTCATATTTTTTACTTGGTTGAGCGCTGCTTCATAATATCTAAAATCGACAATAAAATAGCCTTCATCACGTGTTACAAAAATCACACCAGCACTAGATTTAAACCCAGAAAAGTACCTTCTGTTAACCTCCGACACAATTAATGCCGCATCAATTTTTTTACCATCATCATAAAGTGGAAGTTTTTTTATTAAATTCACTAATCTTTTTGCCATTTTCTTTGCTCCTTATATCAAACCAATTATCGCATCAAGTGCCAAAAAGTAGACACTTTTCCCAAATCCTACAATTTGACCCACGCAAACCTCTGCTATTACAGATTTTTTTCGATACTTTTCTCTGGCATAAATATTAGACATATGAACCTCAATGCACGGGACATCCACACTAGCAATTGCATCTCTAAGTGCAAGACTGTAGTGTGTTAATGCACCAGCGTTCAGGATAATCGCATCAAAATTATTGTTTGCTTCGTGTATTTTGTCAATCAAAGCCCCTTCCCAATTTGACTGAAATATCTCACATAAAAGGCCTTTTAACGCAGCCTTTGACCTAATCTGTTTTTCAATATTGGCAGAAGTTTCTTTGCCATAAATATCTGTTTCACGATAACCTATCATATTTAAATTTGGCCCCAACAGCACTAATACCTTTTTCATATTAAACGCTCCTGATTTCGTCTTTCTTTTTACACTTAAATTTTGAAACAAACCTAAAAGGAACCTCAAAAACCCTTTTTAATTTTATAGAAAATGGCTCATTTTTATCTTTTGGTTCAACCAAGACACACTTCATTTTAGCTAAATTCGCACCCAAAATGTCTGTAAAAATTTGATCTCCAACAACTAAAATATTTTTTTCATCCACTTTTAAAATCTTTTTTGCTAAAATAAACCCGGACTTCAATGGTTTATTTGCATTTGCTATGTAATACTTTATTTTTAAATCCTCTGCAAATAATTTCACTCTTTTTTCTTTATTATTTGAAATTATTGCGACTTTAATCCCTAAAACTCTTAAGTCGTTGATCCAATCACGTACTCCATCATATGAAACAATTGCACCATGTGGTGACAAAGTATTATCAATGTCCAACAAAACAGCTTTTACCGCATATCGCTGTAAAAGTCCAATATTAATGTCTGTTACATTTTGAAAATAAAAATTTGGTAAAAAAGAAAGCAAAAACTCACTCCTTAATTCAATAAAAGCGGGCAAAAAGCCCGCTTTATAGTAATTATCTATTAATATTTACGTTTTCTAGCTGCTTCAGACTTTTTCCTGCGCTTAACTGAAGGTTTAACGTAAGCCTCTCTTTTACGGACTTCAGCGATAACACCAGCTCTGGTACATTGTTTTTTAAACCTTTTTATTGCACTGTCTAAAGACTCATTATCTTTAACTTTAATTTCAGCCATCTATATCCCTCCCATCCGCCAGCCGGCAGAGGTAATGTATTCTTAAATTACAAAACTTATTATATAACAGTTGATGGCGAAATGTCAATACACAAGTTAAAAAACAGATTATTTTACAACAAAATTTACTAATTTGCCTTTAACATAAATTTCTTTAACGACTGAAACACCTTTAAGAGCTGCAGAAATTTTCGGTTCATTTTTAGCTGCAGATATCACTTCTGACTCTGAAAGCCCTTCAGAAATTTGCAATTTTGCGCGAAGTTTACCATTTATCTGTACCACAATTTCAGCTGAAGAATCTTTACATTTAGCTTCATCAAATTCAGGCCAAGTTGAAACACTCGCAAAACCGTCGCCTAAGTTCAATTTTTGCCAAATTTCCTCCGTAACATGCGGTGCAAATGGATTCAATAACTTTGTAAATATTCTCAGCTCGTCTATCGTTATTGACCCAACGTTATAAATTTCGTTCATTAGCGACATCAAGCAAGCAATCGCAGTGTTAAATTTCATTTCTTCAATATCCAAAGTAACTTTTTTAATGGCCTTGTTAAGAGAATTTTCAATTGATTTTCTGATGCCTACTTCGCTTGACAAAATATTTTGAAAATTCCAATACCTTTCGATAAAACGTCTGCAACCTTTTATTCCATTAGTGCTCCATGGTGCAGATTTTTCGAAATCTCCGATAAACATCTCATAAAGCCTCATAGTGTCTGCGCCAAACTCGTTTACAATTTCGTCCGGATTAACTACATTACCTTTAGATTTACTCATTTTCTCATTATTTTCGCCCATTATTAAGCCGTGACTTGTTCGTTTTAAATAAGGCTCTTTTGTGGGGACAACGCCAATATCATATAAAAATTTATACCAAAATCTACTGTACAAAAGATGTAAAGTAGTATGTTCCATGCCGCCGTTGTACCAATCAACCGGCTCCCAATAGTTTAAATTTTCTTTACTTGCCAGTTCATTTTTGTTATGAGGATCTGCGTATCTCAAGAAATACCAGGATGAACCCGCCCATTGAGGCATCGTGTCGGTTTCTCTTTTGGCTTTTGCTCCACATTTGGGGCAAATTGTATTTACAAAGCTTTCGATGTTGGAAAGCGGAGATTCTCCAGTAGTTGTCGGCTCATAAGATTCTACACTTGGCAGTTTTAATGGCAATTCTGACTCCGGTACAGGCACATAGCCACATTTTTCGCAATGGACAATTGGAATAGGCTCTCCCCAATATCTTTGCCTAGAGAACACCCAGTCACGCAATTTATAATTTACTTTTGCCTCTCCTATACCATTTTCTTTTAACCAATTCAACATTTTTTCTTTGGCTTTTGGTACAGTTAAGCCATTCAAAAATCCAGAATTAACCATAGTGCCGGTTTGACAATCCGTAAACGCTTCTTTTGTAATATCTCCACCCTTAACCACTTCAACGATGGGTAGCGAAAACTTTTTAGCAAATTCATAATCTCGTTCATCGTGCGCCGGAACGGCCATTATTGCGCCCGTTCCGTACGAAACTAAAACGTAGTCTGAGATAAATATCGGAATTTCAGTATTATTAACAGGATTTATTGCAAAAATTCCGTCTATTTTTACTCCCGTTTTGTCTTTTACAAGCTGTGTACGCTCAAATTCAGACTTCTTTGCGGCATTTTCCTGATATTTTCTTATATCCTCTAAATTTTCAATTTTATCTTTAATTTTCTCAATAATCGGGTGCTCAGGCGAAATAACCATATATGTAGCGCCGAAAATCGTATCTGGGCGTGTGGTATAAATAGTTATTTTTTCACCTAAAGTTGTATCAAAATTAATCAGTGCACCTTCAGACCGACCAATCCAATTTTTTTGCTGAGCCTTAACACGCTCCGGATACTCCACCAAGTCAAGATCGTTAATTAAACGTTCTGCATACTCAGTAATTTTTAACATCCACTGCGACTTAACTTTTTGAACAACCTCACTACCACACCGCTCACAAACTCCACCAACAACCTCTTCATTGGCTAAAACGCATTTGCATGATGTACAAAAATTAACCGCCATTTCTTTTTTATACGCTAAGCCATGTTTAAATAGTTGCAAAAATATCCATTGTGTCCATTTATAATATTCTGGGTCTGTGGTATCAATTTCGCGACTCCAGTCAAATGAAATTCCCAGTGATTTTAATTGCCGTTTAAAATTAGCAATATTTTTCTTCGTAATTATTTCCGGGTGTATATGATTTTTTATAGCAAAATTTTCTGCCGGAAGTCCAAATGCATCCCATCCAATGGGAAAAAGCACATTAAATCCCTGCATTCTCCTTTTTCTTGCAATAATATCAACCGCAGTATAACTTCTTGGATGCCCAACATGCAAGCCATTTCCGGAAGGATAAGGAAATTCGACTAGTGCAAAAAATTTTTCTTTGCTTTTATTATCATTATCCGCATGAAAAACTTCAGAGTTTTCCCAAATTTCCTGCCACTTTTTTTCTATTTCAGCATGATTATATTTCACTTTACTCACAACTTTCTCATAAAAATTATTTTTGAGTAGATTCTCCATAGATATTGTAGTATTTTCTCGACTGCTCTAAAAATACATGGACAATAACATCCGTATAATCAAGCAAAATCCAATTATTTGCACGATGGCCTTCAATATGATGAGGCAAAATTCCGATTTCTTTTAGTTTCGACTCAACCTCGTCAGCAAGCGCATTCACGTGAGTTGTGCTAGTTCCCGTCGCAATCACGATATAATCCGCCAAAACGTTGTCTACATTAGCTTTGATGAGTTTTATATCTAAACCTTTTTTATTTTCAAGAAATTCTTCACATTTTTGGGCCAATTCAAGTGAAGTCATAAAAACACCTCTTTAATTAAAATTCTTCACAGTGTCGTTATACGCTGCTAGCGTGTTTGGGGCTATTGTCATTTCTTTCTCCATTAGCAATTCAATAGAAAATCTAGCCGTTAAGCACACAGCTTTGTCGAGGCTCTCCTCGGCAATTTTTTTCACTTTTACCGATTCAGCAGAAGTCCTATCATCTGAAATCATATCAGCAACGAGCACTATTTTTTCCAACAAAGACATTTCTGATCTTCCTGTTGTATGAAATTTTACTGCATTTAATATTTCTTCATCATCTATATTTAATTTAGTCTTCAAATAAGCCGCTCCTGAAAGTGCGTGCCAAAGCTTTTTATTGTCAAACTCCAACGCAGATAGTTTCATTTCGGCATCAGAAATTAATTGTAATTGCTCTGTCTCCTCAGTTTGTTTGGTTATGTCGTGCAAAAGTCCTGCGATTTCAGCTTTTTTTACATCTGCACCATATTTTTTAGCAAGATATATCGCCTTTTTTGAAACATTAACGCTGTGGTTATATCTTTTTTCAGTTAAATTTTTCTTTAAAACTTCATTATACATGTCCAACATAAAAGCACTCCAAAATAAAATTGTAGCTATATTTTATCATAACAATCGTTGCTTTACAACATAAACAGCCTATTATAAATTACGTAAAATATTATTTTTTATTTACTTTTTAGGTAAAGTTATTTTCGGCTCCTTGTTATTTTTTCTGTACAAAACAAATTTTGTTCCGATAATTTGCACAATATCCGCCTGAGTTTTTTCTGCCAAGATTGCCGCAATTTCTCGTACTCCATCTTCTGCAGTCTCCAAAACTTTTCCTTTAAAAATTTCTCGTGCAGTCAATGCATCATCAGCCTGCTTTATAACTTCTGTACTTACTCCGCCTTTTCCTACAATCAAAATCGTCTCCATTGAGTTTGCCATAGAACGTAAATATGCCCGTTGTTTGCTCGTTATCATCAAAAGTCTCCTTTAAGTTTTTACAAATTTTTCACTAAATTTAATTTTGGCGTTCAAATAAAGCTGCCGCAAAACTCTTTGCATCAAAAGGCTGCAAGTCGTCTATTTGTTCACCAACGCCGATAAATTTAATCGGTATACCCAACTCTTCTTTGACTGCCAAAACCACCCCGCCGCGCGCAGTTCCATCTAATTTTGTCAAAACTAAACCGGTAATTCCTGCCGCATTTTTAAATTCTCGCGCCTGATTAATCGCATTTTGTCCAGTCGTTGCATCAAGAACCAACAAAAATTCTGTGTCAGCATTTGGCAGTTCTCTAGAAATTACTCTGCTTATTTTAGACAGTTCATCCATAAGATGTTTTTTATTGTGAAGGCGCCCCGCTGTATCACAGATTATCACATCACAATCTCTCGCTTTTGCTGCAGAAATTGTATCAAAAACCACTGCTGCAGGGTCAGAACCTTCATTTTGTTTTATGATATCCACACCGGCTCGCTCTGCCCAAATTTCAAGCTGATCAATTGCCGCCGCACGAAACGTATCAGCAGCACCTAGTATTACCTTCTTGTTTTCACTTTTTAGCTGTGATGCTAATTTCCCAATTGTGGTAGTTTTTCCAACACCATTTACGCCTATAACTAAAATAATCGATGGTTTTGTTGATAAATTCAATGCTTCTCCACCAGACAGCATCTCGGCTACGGTTTCCTCCAAAAGTCCATAAATCAAGTTTGGCTCCGTTACGCCTTCTTTTTTTACTTTTTCTCTGAGTTTTTCGCAAATTTTCTGTGATGTTGCCATTCCAACATCACCCATAATCAATAATTCCTCAAGCTCTTCAAAAAGCTCTTCATCGATCTTCGTAAAAGATTTTATCATAGAATCAATTTGACCTACGATGTTATTTTTAGTTTTTTTGAGTTCCTCTTTAAATTTAGCAAAAAGCCCCATATTATCATCCCCTTAACTTAAAAACTTTTTCTCAATTTCAGTTGCCCTAAGTTCCAGCAACTTAGAAACGCCTTCATTTTGCATCGTTACACCATAAAGAACGTCCGCTTCTTCCATCGTCCCGCGACGATGGCTTATTACAATAAATTGGGTATTTTTATTCATTTTACGCAAATAAGCCGCAAATCTATCAACGTTGACATCATCAAGTGCTGCCTCTATTTCGTCTAAGACACAAAACGGTGCTGGACTGACTTTCATAATTGCAAAATAAAGTGCTATCGCAATAAGTGCGCGCTCTCCACCTGACAAAGCTTCCAAATGCGTTACAATTTTTCCTGGAGGCTGAACATAAATTTCTATTCCAGAATTTAATGCATCTGTGGCATCAGTTAACGCTAAATTAGCCTTTCCTCCTCCAAATAATTCTTTAAAAACCATACCAAAGTTTTCATTTATCTGCGCAAATTTATCTAAAAATAAGGTCTTCATTTGTCTTGTCAAATCATTTATCAAGCGATAAAGTTCCTTTTTAGATTTTTCAACATCATTTATTTGAGTTTGCATAAACTGATATCGCTCTGAAACTTGATTATATTCCTCTATTGCAGCCACGTTTACCACACCCAATTTTTTTATTTTTAGCCGCAATTCATTAAGTTTTTTTATGACTTGTGAAGTATTTTCGATAGCTTTAAAGTTTGCAATTGCTTCCCGCCGAGTTAATTCATATTCATCCCAAAGTTTGGCAATAATGGTGTCATATTCTTTTTGAACATTTGCTTTTTTATCTTCAAGTCTAGCAATCTCCAATGCAATCTTTTCTTTTTCATTTAAGGTCGAACGTTCTAAATTTCTCAGTTCCGTTATATTTTTTTCAAACTCAATTTTTTCTGAGTTCAACTTCATAATATTACAATTTAACTGCTCTGAAAGAATTTTTAAATTTTCGATTTCATCATTTACATTGATAATTCTAAATTCTATCTCAGAATTTTTCAAGTTAATATCATCAATTTCCTTTTGCAGTTTTGTTTTTTGAACTTCAGCCAATTTCTTGTTTTCTAACGTGGAGTCAACTTCAAAAATCGATCTTTCGATTTCCCCTGTAACCTCAACATTCTTCAAACGCAAATCATTAATTTTTGTATTTATTTCTTCACGCTGCGCTACAAATTCAGATCTACTTTCTTCTACCAACAAAAGCGATTTTTCAGATATTTCTATTTTTTGACCAACAGTATTAAACTCTTCCTTAGAATTATTGGCAACCGCAGTCAATTTCTTTATTTTTTCAAAAATCTCTGCTTTTTCTTTATAAAAATTTTCACATATAGAAATAAGTGAATCTCTTTCTAATACTTTTTGCTGATATTTTTGTGCTACATCATTTAAATTAAATTTAATTTTTTGTGCATTTTGGATTGACATTTCAAAATCCTTTTTTAATTCTAACAAATTGTTGCTCATCTCATCGTAAGAATTTTTTGAAATTTTCACATCCAAATTCAGCCTATCATATTCTTTTCGTAAAAAATTTATCTGTTCTGTCCGATTTAGAAGGCCAACATTTTTCCCTGCAGAACCGCCTGTCAACGCACCTCCAAAGTTTATAACTTGTCCATCCAATGTAACAATTTTAAATTTATAAGAAAATTTTTTAGCGATTAAAGCTGCATTGTCAAGGTTGTCCACCACAACAATTCTTCCAAGCAAAAAGTTAAGGATGTTTCGATAAACCTTTTCACTATCGCATAAAGAGCTAGCAATTCCAATAAAGCCTTGGCAAAGATTTAACGCTTTTTCTTGCAATTCATAGCCTTGTATATTTGAAATTGGCAAAAAAGTTGCTCTTCCGACACCTTTATTTTTTAAAAGAAATATCGCTTTCTTCGCCGAATCTTCCGTGTCCACAACTACATTTTGCACGGCTGCACCTAAAGCTGTTTCAATTGCAACAGAAAATTTACTTGGCACATTAATTAGCCTTGATATTGGCCCGTGAATTCCAGACAGTGTATTGTTTTTAGCTTCTTTCATTAAAAATTTCACACTATAAGCAAAACCATCCAAATTTCTTTCGAGTTCCTCAAGTATATGAATTTTTTTTAACTGAGCATCTGCATCTAAAGTTAATTTATCTGTAGTTTGCTTTAATTTTTCGCAATTTTCTTCAAAAATTTTTATATTAGTCTTAGCGCTTTTTAATTCTAAATCAGAATTTTCAGATTGAACTTTTAATTCATTTAAAGAATTTTTTTCTGTCATTAATTTTTCACTTATAGAATTAATTTTTTGTTCATACGAATTTATGCTTTGTTCAAGAACAACTTTTCTTTGTGATAAGTTTTCGATATTTGAATCTGCTGTTATAAGCTTTACTTGAAATTCAGATGCTAAATTTTTAAGCTTGCACAACTCTTCAGATAACTCTTCAGACTTTTTTGTTGACTCATTTACTTTTTCCGTTAAACTCCGGAAAACTTCTTCATTTTTTCTAAGCTCTAAATTATTCTGTGCTAATAGCTCTTTTAAAGAATTTATTTTTTCATTTTTTTCTGATGCAGAACTTTCTAAAGTTAAAAAGCTTTCTTCTAAATTCGAAATTTCTTTTGACAATCGCTCAATGCTTTCCTTATTATGTAAAATGTCATTTTGCAAAACAGAAATTTGTCCTCTTTTAGTTATAGCGTTTTCTTCACAATCTGAAATTTTTTTACGAATTTCATCAACGCTAACCGTGCGATTTAATATGTTTCTCGACAAATCATCAAGTTTAGCATTAAAATCTTCAAGATTTTTTTCAACTTCACTGTATTGATTTCGAGAAACCGCGATTTTACTATCATAATTTTGTAAAATTTCATTCGAACTATTTAAAGTAAAAAGCCACGTACCAATTTCAACAGCTTTCTTTTCATTAGCCAAGTCAACATAAATTTTAGCCTTATCAGCCTGTTCTTTTAATGGACTTATACGCTCCTCCAGCTCTTTAAATATATCATAAAGCCGCAAGAGGTTTTCTTCTGTTTGCTCCAGCCTTCTTTGTGCTTGAGCTTTTCTGTATCTATATTTAGAAATTCCCGCAGCTTCTTCAAAAATTTCACGACGCTCTTCATTTTTTGATGCAACTATACTGTCGATTTTACCTTGACTTATCATAGAATAACCATCTCTACCAAGACCAGTATCCATAAAAAGCTCATGGATGTCTTTAAGACGGACTTCGTTTTTATTTATCAAATATTCACTTTCACCAGAACGATAAAATCTTCGTGTAATCGCGACTTCATCCTCGTCTACAGACAATTTTCTATCGGCATTTGATATCGTAAGCGTAACACTTGCAAAGCCTTTTGCTTTACGTTCCGTGGTGCCATTAAATATTACGTCTTCCATTTTTGAACATCGAATCGTTTTAACAGCTTGCTCTCCCAAAACCCAACGAATCGCATCGCTAATATTGCTTTTTCCACTACCATTTGGACCTACAACCGCTGTTATTCCTTTATTAAAATTAAGCACTGTTTTTTCTGGAAAAGTCTTAAACCCTTGTAGTTCAAGAGATTTTAATAACACATTCTCACCTGCAATTTTTAATTAATACCAAAAATCCTCAATATCCCATTAAAGACAAAGCTTCTTTGGCCGCCTGCTGTTCAGCCTCTTTTTTGCTTTTGCCGTTTCCTTTGCCAATAACATTGTTATTCAAACAAACCTCCACCCAAAATCGTTTATCATGGTCTGGACCAGTTTGATTAGTTAACACATATTTTATAATTTCTTCATGGTTTTGCTGGACTATCTCCTGCAACTGAGTCTTGTAATCTTTGAATGTGTTCAATTTTGGATTCCTTATGTCTGGAATCACAAATTTCAAGATAAAATTTTTAGCATTGTCAAGGCCACCATCCAAATAAATCGCAGCTATAATAGCCTCAAAAGCATCGGCCAAAATAGACGGCCTTTTTGCTCCATCACTATTGGATTCACCGTGACTTAACTTTAAAAAGTCACCAACATTCAGGCTTTTTGAAAATTTACACAAGCTTTTTTCACAAACTAAAGAAGCTCTAAGCTTCGTCAAGTCGCCTTCCGGAAAATCTGGGCAGTGAGAAAATATATAATCGGAAACAACTATACTGAGCACTGCGTCTCCCAAAAATTCCAGCCGCTCATTACTGTCAATTTTGAGCTTAGATTCATTGGCGTAAGAGGAATGTGTAAGCGCTGTTTTTAAGTAATTCAGATTATTAAATTTATAGCCGATATTTTTTTCCAGCAGTCTTATATCCGATTCTTTCATATTTTCCTCCATAATTAATAATTATTTTTCTTGCAAAACTTCAACTTTTTCTAAATTTTCCATCTCTATCGCAGATTTAATTTCGTTTACAACGTTTCCATTCACATAGTCAATTGTTAAACGAATCGCATTTTTAAACGTCCTTGAATTAGAACTTCCATGTGCTTTGAAAACCGGTTTGGCAATTCCCATAATAGGTGCACCGCCAAATTCATTATAATCAATTTGCTTTTTTAAGGCTCTCATTTCCGGCAAAACCATCGCGCCTGCAATTTTGGTTTTTAAATTAGTATTAAACACATTTTTTATTTTTCCCATCAAAGTAAGCGCAACACCTTCAAAAAGCTTAAGCATTACATTTCCGGTAAAGCCATCGGTAACTACAACATCTGCCGCGTCAAAAGGAACTTCTCTTGCTTCGACGTTACCGACAAAATTTAAATTGCTTTCTTTAAGCCTATTATACGCTTCATGCTGAAATTCTCCTCCTTTGTGCTCCTCAATTCCAACATTGACAAGGCCCACTCTTGGATTTTTAACTCCCATAACTTTGTTCATGTAAATTGAACCCATAACACCAAATTGCTTAAGCATTTCTGGCCGACATTCAACATTCGCACCGCAATCAATAAGCATAAAACATCCATTATCTTTAGGTACGACAGGTGCAAAAGCGCAACGTTTTATACCTTTTATGCGTTTTACAATAAACGTTGCTCCCATGACAAGTGCACCGCTGTTTCCAGCAGAAACAAATGCATCTCCCTCGCCTTGAGCCAAAAGTTTTAGTCCTTGAGCCATTGTACAATTATTTTTCGATTTTATAATTTCCGAAGGGTCATCTTCGTTAGTTATAACATCCTCTACATCAATAATTTCCATATGATACAAAAGTATACCATTTTCTGTCGCAATTTTCTCAATTTTTCTTTTTGAGCCGACAAGCAAAATATTAACGCCATACTCAGCAACAGCCTCTGCGCAACCTTTTAATATCTCTAAAGGGGCGTTATCTCCGCCAAAAGCATCAACTATTATTTTCATAAATATCACAACTTTCTTTTAAAATTTTAATAGATCTATTAGCTAAAGCCTCATATCGGGCTTTTTTGTCTTTTATATGCGAATCCAATGACGGTAAAATTCCAAAATTTGCGCCCATTGGCTGAAATTCATTTTGACTTCCAGCATTAACATAATTACTTAAAGCACCAATCATAGTTTCCCTGGGCAAAACTAAAGGCTTCTCATTTTTTAGGCGTTTAACTGCATTAATTCCAGCTATAATCCCCGAAGCAGCAGATTCCATATATCCTTCAACTCCAGTAATTTGGCCAGCAAAAAATATTTTAGAATTTGGTCTAAAGCTAAAGTCTGAATTCAAAACTTCTGGTGAATTTATAAAAGTATTTCGGTGCATCACTCCATAGCGCATAAAATCAGCATTTTTGAGCGCCGGAATCATCGAAAAAACTCTTTTCTGTTCCAAAAATTTAAGATTTGTCTGAAAGCCAACCATATTATAAAGCGTTCCGTCCGTATTTTCCTTTCTTAACTGCAAAACTGCCCAAGGTCTGTTTCCAGTCTTAGGGTCACGCAAACCAACAGGTTTCATCGGCCCAAATCGCAAAGTGTCCAACCCACGCTGAGCCATAATTTCAACCGGCATACAGCCTTCATAAACTTTTGGATTTTGCACATCTGCATCATGAATTTCAGCCCGCTGCGCGTAAATTAGTTCATGATAAAACGCTTCGTATTCATCCTTATTAAGCGGACAATTTATGTAAGCGTCATCGTCACCTTTATTATATCGCGAAGCAAAAAAAGCATGGTTCATATCGATACTTTCTGCGGTTATAATTGGTGCCGCGGCGTCAAAAAAGCTCAACGAACCACCACATAATTTTGAAATTTCATCAGCTAAATTTTCGCTGGTCAGTGGTCCTGTAGCCACAATAGTAACTTCTTCTTGCGGAAGCTTAGCAACTTCAGTTTCTACAATTTTTATCAAAGGGTTTGACCGAATTTTTTGCGTAACTAATTCCGAAAATTTTTCTCTATCAACAGCCAAAGCACCGCCTGCTGGAACTTTGCAAATATCGGCACATTCCATCAAAAGTGAGCTTAAAATTCGCATTTCTGCTTTCAAAAGTCCCGCTGCACTAGAAATTCGCTCAGCCTTTAAAGAATTTGAACAAACGAGTTCAGCAAAATTTTTATTTCTATGCGCGGGTGTAAATTTGCGAGGTTTCATCTCAAAAAGACTTACCTCCACACCTCTTGTCGCAATTTGCCAAGCGGCTTCGCAACCTGCTAAGCCTGCTCCAATCACATTTATACTCATTTTTCCTCTTTTTTCTCATAACCACAATTTTCGGTCATGCAATAAATTTTTTTCTTTTTGCCACTTTTTTCAAATAAATTTTTGCCACAGTTCGGACATTTTTCCTCAATAGGTTTGTCATTCGAGATAAAGTCGCATTTTGGATAATTGCCACAACCATAAAATGTTCGGCCTCTTTTAGTTTTTCTAGCAACGATATCTCCACCACATTTGGGGCAAGGAATTCCTAAGCTTACATCAATACCTTTTATATTTTTGCATTCCGGGTATCCTGGACAAGCCAAAAATTTTCCATATCTTCCTGTCTTTATAACCATTTTTCGGCCACATTTTTCACAAACAACATCTGATTCTTCCGGTTCTACCGAAGACTCTGGTTCACCATCTTTATTCACATTCCGAATTATATTTTTACATTCTGGGTACCCAGAGCACGCAACAAATTTCCCATATCGGCTCCTCTTAACTACCATAGGTTTGCCGCATTTGTCACAAATTAAATCAGTCTCGTCTTCTTTAAGATGAATTTTTACATTTTTCATATCTTCTTTAGCTTTTTTTAAATCTTCATTAAAATCATCATAAAAGTCTGACAAAATATGTGTCCACTCTTTTTTGCCAGATTCAACCGTGTCGAGGTCATCTTCCATTTTTGCAGTAAATTTAACATCTACAATATCCGAAAACCGTTCTTTCATTAGTTGCGTCACAACTTCGCCAAGTTCAGTTGGTATCAAAGTCTTACTCTCACGTCTAACATACTCTCTACCGGTTATAGTCGAAATTGTCGCTGCATAAGTTGATGGCCGTCCTATTCCATTTTCCTCCAAAGCTTTAATCAAAGAGGCCTCTGTGTAGCGTGCTGGTGGTTGAGTGAAATGCTGAGAATCCAGCAATTCTTTTAAATTTAAAGCTGTGCCTTTTTCAAGATTAGGAAGCTCTTTGGCTTTTTCTTCCTCCTCATCCTTTCCCTCCTGATAAAGCACGGTAAATCCATCGAAAGAAACCGTAAAGCCCGAAGACTTAAAAAGATAATCATTTGCAGCGATTTCGATTCTAGTGGTATTCAATAGGCAATCTGCCATTTGGCTGGCAATAAATCTTTCCCAAATTAACTTATAAAGCTTAAATTGATCAGAAGTCAACGAACCTTTCACGCTTGCAGGAGATAAATTTGGCATTGTAGGCCTAATTGCCTCGTGTCCGTCTTGGGCATTTGTTTTAGTTTTAAAAACTCTCTTCTTAACTGGCAAATATTTCTCGCCCCAAGTCGCCTTAATATAATCAGTAGCAGAATTGATAGCATCATCAGAAATGCGCAAAGAGTCGGTTCTCATGTACGTTATAAGACCGACTGCACCTTGGCCTTCAACGTCAACACCTTCATATAATTCCTGGGCTATTTTCATCGTGCGCTTTGCTTGAAATCCCAATTTGCGTGAAGCGTCTTGCTGTAAAGTAGATGTAATAAACGGTGGTGCTGGAGTTCTCTTTTTTGTGCCTTTTTTTACATTTTCAACGGTATAAGTAGCATTATCCAGCTCCTTTAAAATTTGTTTTGCCTGTGCTTCATCTTTTATATCAATTTTTCCGTTTTTATCGGCATACAGAGACGCAAAGAATACTTTCCGAGAGCCCTTTGCTGTAAGTTTTGCATCTATAGTCCAATATTCCACAGGAATAAATACACGTATTTCGTTTTCTCTGTCAACAATTATTCTCAGCGCAACACTTTGAACTCTTCCTGCAGACAAGCCTTTTCTAATTTTGCCAGACAAAAAAGGACTTAATTTATAGCCCACGATTCTGTCCAAAATTCTTCTGGCTTGTTGTGCATTTACCAAATCAATATCAATCGCTCTAGGCTCCGCCATACCTTTTGTCACACCGGATTTTGTTATCTCATTAAAAGTAACACGATTTTTTTCTTTAGGGTCCAAATCTAAAATATAGGCCAAGTGCCAAGAAATTGCTTCACCTTCTCGGTCAGGGTCGGTTGCCAAAAAAACTTTTTTATTCTTCTTTGCCAGCTTAATCAGCTCGTTAACTAAATCTTCTTTGCCTTTAATTATTTCATAATTTGGCTTAAAATTATGTCGAATATCAACATTTAATTTGTTTGCCGGCAAGTCGCGAACATGCCCCATTGACGCTATAACTTCATACCCAGGTCCAAGATACTTCTTAATAGTTTTAGCTTTAGCCGGAGACTCAACAATTAATAAATTTGACATAAAACATCACCTCGATTTTAATTTAATATTTTATGGCTTGCTATATCTTTTGCCTGCATGAGTTATAATTAATCCATACAATTCGAGTTCCGTGATAGCTTGCAAAACCTCAGATGTGCTTAATTCTGAAAGCTCAGAAAGATTATTTACATAAGTTGGTTCATCTGTTAATTTTTCAAAAATGATCTTTGCTCGTCCCGATAAACTGCTTGGCAACTCTTTCTTTTCATTATTATTTGTTATATTTTCTATGTTTTTCGACTCTTTTGCCTCATTATCATCAGCTTCAAAGTTCTTTTTCACTTGCAAATACGGATACAAATGCACATAATCTTCCAATATATCTTCAACTCGAGTAACAGGCTTTGCACAAATTTTAATCAACTTGTTGGTTCCATCAGAAACTCTGCTGTTTATGTTCCCAGGAATTGCAAATAAATCTCTATTTTGCTCCAGTGCCAAGTTTGCTGTAATAAGCGAACCGCTTTTTTCTCCAGCCTCAATTACCAAAACACCGTCCGACATACCGGAAATTATCCGATTTCTCATTGGAAAGGTCCAAGAAGAACAACGGTAATCTGGTGGATATTCCGATACAAGTGCGCCATTTTTAGCAACATTGTCACGTAAATTTTTGTTTGACATTAAATAATTAAAATTAATTCCACAGCCCAAAACAGCAATAGTTTTGCCACCGGCCTGCAAAGCTCCCTTTTGTGATAAACAATCAATTCCAATTGCACCACCACTTATAACAACCACGTCAGCTTTTGCCAGTTTGTATCCCATTTCGAAAGAAATTTTATTGCCATAAGCTGACGAATTTCTGGTTCCAACAATAGATATGCACAATTTATCATCTAAATCCGGTAACTCACCTTTGACGTATAAAACTGCTGGTGGATTACTAATATTTTTTAATTTTCGTGGATACTTTGAATTTTCAATCGTAATTATTTCATATCCAAGTTCTACACATCTCTTAACTATTTTATAAGCTTTATCTATATTGATTTTTTTTAACTTTTCAATATTTTTCGCACTTAAAAAGCTGTTAAACCTCCAAGAACTGATTTTATCATCAACAAAATTTTTCGCATTTTTATAATAATCCAAAATATCATTGACTTTATGATTCCCAAAACCTAGCGCATCCACAATAGAAATCCAGTAAACAGCATTAAAGTCCATTTTACATTACTCCCCTGAACCACGCATCATTTCCCACATCAAAATTCCCGCAGCCATAGCAGCGTTAAGTGACTCTGCTCTTCCGAGCATCGGAATTGTCACTTTATCATTACAAAGGTTGATAATCTCTTTAGATAGCCCATTGCCCTCGTTTCCAATAGCTATTCCAATTGAAACTTCTTTATTTAATCGAGCCTTTGTAATTAATTTCGCAGATTTATCTGGTACCGCAGCATATATTTTCACATCATTGTTTTGCAAAAATTTTATATTCCCACTAACATCGTCAGAAAAAATTACGTTTACTCGAAACACAGCCCCCATGCTTCCACGCAAAGTCTTTGAATTATAAATATCACAACAGTCTTTTGACATTATCACAAAATTTATTCCCAAGGCCTCCGCTGTTCTCAAGATTGTTCCTAAGTTTGTAGGGTCCTGAATATTCTCTAGTATAATAAATTTTCCCATATTCATTATTGTATTCAAGCTAAAATGTTTGTCAAGTTTTTGGCATACACACACGATTCCCTGTGGAGTTTTTGTGTCCGAAATGCTTTTCAAAACTTCTTCCGAGACTTTATGCGCATTTTGGGCAGAGTTTATAATACATTTTAGCTTATCATAGGATTTTGCAACAGCATTCTCTGTATAAAACACTTCATTTATTAACACATCGCTCAAGAAGGCATCATAACATAAACGAAAGCCTTCAATGGCAAAACATTTTTCTTTCTTTCGAAAACTTCCATTGCAAATAAGCTTTTTTGCATATTTAACTTTTGCATTATCTTTACTTAAAATATCAAAATTCAAAAAATTCACCACACGATACATTTAAAAACTAAAAAACATATTCAAAAAATACATTTTTCACTTTTTAAATATAAAAGTATGCGCTTAAGGCACACCCCAAGCGCATCCAATAATTTATTAAAGTGCAGACTTTGCTTGATTTACTAATTCTTGAAAAGCTTTTTCATCAGCAACTGCTATCTCAGATAACATCTTTCTGTTTAAATTGATGTTAGCCTTTTTTAAGCCATTAATAAATGCCGAATAAGTAATGCCATTCATACGGCAAGCAGCATTAATACGAGTAATCCACAAGCGACGAAAATCACGTTTTTTCTGTCTGCGGCCAATATAAGCATAGTTGCCAGACTTCATAACAGCTTCTTTAGCCATTTTAAAATGCTTACTTTTAGCGCCCCAATATCCTTTAGCTAACTTTAAAATCTTTTTTCTTCTCTTGCGAGTAGCTAATGCACCCTTTACACGAGCCATTTTTATTACCTCCGGTTACAATAATTCTAAAAAATTTATTTATAAGGAATTAATTTTCTTACAGCAACTACGTTTGTTTTATCTGCAACAGTAGTCTTGCGTAAACCTCTTTTACGTTTAGTAGTTTTCTTATTTAAGATATGAGATTTATTAGCATGAGCTCTAATAACCTTGCCGGTTTTAGACAATTTAAAACGTTTTTTAGCTCCACTATGAGTTTTTAACTTAGGCATATTCAAAGTTCCTCCTTAAAAGATGATGTTACTTGCTAGGTTTTGGTGCAAGGAACATTAACATATTACGACCATCAAGCTTAGCCGTTTTTTCTACATTTGCAAATTCCGAGCATTGTTCAGCAAACTTATTCATAGTGTCGAATCCGAGTTCTGGATGGCCCATTTCGCGGCCTCTAAAGCGAATTGACACTTTAACTTTATTACCATCGCCAATAAATCTAGACGCATGTTTAAGTTTTGTATTAAAATCGTGCGTATCGATATTCAAAGAGAGTCTAATTTCTTTTAAATCCATAATGCGCTGATTTTTTTTAGCCTCTTTTTCACGTTTGGCCTGCTCAAAACGATATTTACCGTAGTCCATAATTTTGCATACAACAGGATTAGCCTGAGGAGCAATTTTAACTAAATCGAGATTTTTTTCAGAAGCAAGGTCTAAAGCTTTACCAATAGAAACAACACCCAATTGCGTACCATCCGAATCGATAAGTCTTAATTCTTTATCACGAATCTCTTCGTTAATTTGAAGTTCCTTATTGCTAATATTAAATGCACCTCCACACAAAATGATAAAAGTATAAAGCGCAAGTAGAAAAACTTCCACCTGCGCATCAATATCAAGTAAACATAATATTGACCCATGAAAGCGATGCTCCATAGGTGAAAGTACAACCACTTTACTTTATTCTATAGGATTAATATAACAAATTTTTAATCAAAAGTCAATCATATTTTTCAAAAAAATTTCGTTATTTTTCTTTTTCGGAAATTTAAGGGTAAATTTATGTGGTATAATATTTTAAACTAAAGAAAATAACAAGGAATGATAATTTTGAAAAAAGGTAATTTTATAAAAAAATTAGGAGCGGCATTATTAATTACAACCATGGCGCTCTCACTGAACTTTACTATAGCAGATGCGCAATCTTTTTCAGAAACTTTATCATATTACTCTTCTCCACAATTAAAAAACAAATATCAGTTCATAAATGGGCCTTGTTGGGCATTTGCTAACATTGCAACTTTAGAAACTTTTCTTAGCAAAAAGGGTATATTAAAAGAAAGTTTATCTGAAAAACATCTTCTATCTTATGCTAATCAAAGCCAAAATAATCCTGGGTTTCACTATACAATAACTCATGGTGGAAATGGTATGATTGCAAATGGATATTTTTCTGCTGGACTAGGACCTGTTTTTGAGAAAGAATGTTCTTACGATATCTGTAATTCTCAATTCGACTCAAAATTAGCCGCTGTCAAATCTAAATATTGGATAAAAGGCATTAAAAATATAGGCATTGATTCTCATTCTATAAAAAAAGCTATAGCTACATACGGCGCTGCTACCATAATTTATCACGTAAAAGAAAATCTTTATCACGCTGTTTCTGCAATAGGCGGGGATAACTCAACACAAAGTTGGCTTATAAAAGACAGTGCAAAGTATCCTAATAATTACACAAGTTTACCATACTCTACACAAATTTTAGAAAGTTATTGTATTACCGATGCCGAATCATTTCCATCTAATATTAAAATTTATCAACACGATAATTTCGGTGTAACCGGGGCTTGTAAAGCTAATTCAAAACTTACGGTGGCTAATGTATTTGATTTTAGCGGCAATGAAACTCTTGACCAAGTTACAATATGTAGTCCATCAAGCAATTCTAAAATTAATGTGTTTTTAGCTCCAGTCTCAAACAATGGCATTCCTACTAGCTATCGAGCTTATTGGAAAAACTTATATTCTGGAACAGTTCCACATAATGGTTACTTTACACTAAATCTAAAAAACAAAGTTCATTTGGATAAAAATAAATATGCTATAATCGTTCAGCTTGAAAAAACAAATAATTCCTGTTCGCCCGGTATAGGCTATCAAGCAACCTGCGAAGGTTTAACTTTGCCTTCTTACCACCCTGGAAAAAGTTTTATTTTATGCGGGCAAAGTTTCTCCGAAGCAAAAAACATATTAAATTTAGAAAACATGTCCGGTTTTTCTATTAAAGCCATCACTAAAAAATAAAAGTTTTTAAAGATAAAAAAAACTGCCCATGATCTTGTTCATGAGCAGTTTTTATTACAATTTAAAACAGCAAACGCAAAATCTTTTGTTTTAAATCGTTACATCAGCCAACTTAAGTTTTTACTCAAGTTAACTAATAATATTTTAACTCGTTTTTATAAATTTATTTATAAAATTTTCTTCCACTTAATAGTAAAATTCTTTGTGTTTTAAAAGTAAAATTCCTATTAAATAGCAACTTAACAGTAATAATGAGAAATTATACCTTGACACAAGCAATATGTAAAAACCTACTACCGCTATCGGCAAAAGTACCATAAACGATATTAAAACAGTGAAATTTGTTGCAGTCTTGATGCTTAACCGCCTGCATAATAGGTTGAAAAAAATTTGTCCTCCATCAAGCGATTCTATTGGCAAAATATTAAACACTGCAATAAAAATATTTTCATAAATCGGCTTAACAAGCCAACTGCAGCCTCCAAATTTATATATGCAATAAAGGACCAAGCAAAAAATTATATTAGACAACGGACCCGCAGCCAAAATAAATAAGTCATCATTGTAATTTCGCTTTACTCGGCTTCTATCAATTATGTTTATATCAAACGCTCTAAAACTGATTTTTTGAGGCCTGCAATTTTTAATCATCATCGCTGAAATATGTCCCAGTTCATGAATCAGTGCTGCAAAAACTCCATAAACTATGGTCCCATTGTTGTCAACAAGTAAAAGCAAAGTGAGCAAAGTCAAAAAAGGAAAACTAACTGTAAGTGTACATCCTAAAATATTAAATTGTATATCAAACGCAGATATTTTCAAAAAACGGCTCCGGGTCGTATTTTTTCCCATTTATAATAAGCTCAACATGAAGATGTGTACCGGTTGAGTAATAACCTGTATTTCCCATTAAAGCTATATTTTGCCCTCGCCTTATGTTATCTCCAACACAAACTTTCAATTCCTTGCAGTGCGCATACAAAGTCTTTATATTGTTACCATGGTTCAAAATTAAAATATTCCCAAACGACGGACTATTTTCAGCCTTTTCAACAACTCCTGGCATAACAGCATAAATTGGTGTGCCTTCTTCTGCACATATGTCCAGACCGTAATGAATTTTTTCCTTCCCAGAAATCGGGTCTGTTCTTTTGCCAAATTTAGAGGTTATTATTCCATTTTCAATAGGGCTTGAGATAGGAATTGACAATTCAATAGGAACCAATTCAACATTATTTTCAGAATTAATACACGATGTTGTGACAATTTTTTCTTTATTTTGCAAATCTATAAATGGCATTTTAATGCCAAGTGTTTCTTCAGTTTCTTTGAGGTTCGTCCCAGCAATAAGTGAATTATTTATATTTTCAAAATACCAATTGCGCACCAAATTAAAGCATTCTCCTCCTATAAATTTGAACACAAACATAACCGTCAAAACCACAACACTTACTGTCAGTTGAATAGCCAAAAGCAACGGTGTTCCTTCGTATTTGGAACGTTTTTTTTCATAAATATCTTCATTGTTTTCAAAATTTTCTAATGGATAATCTTCGATCTGAGTAACTTCATTCATACAATCAGCCTAAAAATTAAAAATACTGGCTTTTACCTCCCTTTCATATCTTTACTAAATTAATATGAACGAAAGGAATGATGCATTACTCAAATTTTAAAACTTAGCTTATAAAACAAGTTTACAAGGTTTAAATACTTTTTATACAGCTAAAAATCATAAAAAAGTGCAAAATGCTTCCCAACAAAACAAATAAATGCCAAACTGAGTGAATATACTTTTGTTTTTTTCCGATAACATATAAAACTGCGCCAACAGTATAAGCCGCTCCACCAAAAAATAATAAATTAAGCTGTGAAGTTGTAATATTGTCAATCAAAGGTTTTAGTGCAAAAATAACCACCCAACCCATTGCTATGTAACAAATCATAGAAAATTTTGAAAACTTTTTTATGTCAATTGAGTTAAAAACAATGCCAACAATTGCTGCAACCCACACTACAAAAAACAAGGTCCATCCCACAACACTATTAAGTATCAAAAGACATATCGGTGTATAAGTTCCAGCTATAAGCAAAAAAATGGAGCAATGGTCCAACACTCGAAAAACTTTTTTTGCTTTGCTTGGCAAAAGCGCATGGTATAGCGTTGAAATAATGTATAAAACAAAAAGTGACACCGAATAAATCGTTACGCAAATTATCGATCTTATTTCAAAATTCGAATTTATAATAAGTAAAACGATTGCTACAATTGAAAGTACTGCACCGATTCCGTGAGATATTGCGTTCATTAATTCTTCCGATATAGAATATTCTGGCAAATTAAATTCTTTTAACTTTTTTAATCGAAGCTTAGCTTTTTCAGATAAAATTTCTTTTTTCGTCATAAATTCGGTGACCTCCCGTTTTTGTTACTATTATTAAAATTAATTTTTGTTAGCTTTTTTCATTCTTTGTTCTTTGTTTAGTATAATTTTTCTAAGTCTAATATTTTTCGGAGTAACCTCAACCAACTCATCGTCGGTAATAAATTCCAAAGATTGTTCCAAACTCAAAACAGTATGCGGGGTCAATTTTAAAGCATCATCAGAACCTGACGCTCTAGTATTGGTAATGTGTTTCTTTTTACAAACATTTACAACAAGGTCTTCAGCTTTTGGATTTGCTCCAACAATCATTCCCTCATAAACAGGGATACCAGGACCAATGAATAATCGGCCTCTTTCTTGTGCCGCAAACAAACCGTATGTAGTCGTTTCTCCGGTTTCGTGCGCAATCAAAGATCCTTGATTACGTTGTAAAACATCCCCTTTATAAGGTTCATAGCCATCAAAAACATGATTCATAATGCCGTTTCCATTCGTGTCGGTTAAAAACTCTGAACGATAACCCATTAAACAACGGGCAGGAATTTTAAACTCCAAGTGCGTCGTTCCATTTCCTCTTGTAGACATGTTCAGTAATTCTGCTTTTCTTGCGCCAATTTTCTCCATAACCGCACCAACATAATTGTCCGGTACTTCAATCATTAAAAGTTCAATAGGTTCATTTAAAACACCATCAATATGCTTCATGATTACCTTTGGTCTTGAAACTTGAAATTCAAAATTTTGACGTCGCATAGTTTCTATCAAAATCGATAAATGCAACTCTCCACGTCCAGAAACTTTAAATGTATCAGCGGAATCCGTTTCCTCAACTTTCATCGCAACATTAGTTTCTACTTCTTTAAAAAGCCTATCACGAATATTTCTCGATGTAACAAATTTGCCTTCTTGTCCCGCAAAGGGGCTGTTATTTACCATAAACAGCATCGAAACTGTTGGTTCATCAATTTTTATAAAAGGAAGTGGTTCAACGCAATCTGTAGCACAAACAGTCTCACCTATATTTAAATCGTCTATTCCAGAAACCGAAATTATATCGCCCAGAGATGCTGTATCAGTCTCAACACGTTTTAACCCTTCAAACTGATAAAGCTTTGCAATTTTAACATTCTTAGTCGAGCCGTCACATCTGCATAAAACGGCATTTTGTCCAGCTTTAACACTTCCTCGTTCAACTCTTCCGATTCCAATTCTACCTACATATTCGTCATAATCTATATTTGAAAACAAAATTTGAAGCGGTGCATTTGCATCACCTTTAGGTGCTGGCACTTCTTTTACTATTTTTTCAAACAGAGGATTCATATTTTCGCCTTTTTCATTTGGGTCAAGCGTTGCATAGCCCTCTTTAGCAGAGGCATAAATCACAGGAAAATCCAGCTGCTCTTCATCCGCACCCAACTCAATAAATAAATCTAAAACTTCGTCAACAACTTCTTTTGGTCTTGCCCCAGGCCTGTCGATTTTGTTAAGCACTACAATTGGCTTTTTGCCAAGGCCCAATGCCTTTTTCAAAACGAATCTTGTTTGTGGCATACATCCTTCAAAGGCATCAACCAAAAGCAAAACGCCGTCCACCATAGTAAGAATTCGTTCAACTTCTCCACCAAAGTCAGCATGTCCAGGAGTATCAACTATGTTTATTTTTATATCATTGTACATTACCGCCGTGTTTTTTGAAAGTATCGTAATTCCTCTTTCACGTTCAAGGTCATTTGAATCCATGACTCTTTCTTCAACTGTTTCATTTTTTCTAAAAACACCACTTTGTCGTAACAATTTATCAACAAGAGTAGTTTTTCCATGGTCAACGTGTGCAATAATCGCGATATTTCTTAAATTATCTCTTGAATTCATAATAAATAACAACCTCTTTTTTATTTTTCATTTTTTACATTTGTTGAAAAAGTTTCTCTGAGTGATCCAAACACTTTTTTATTGTTTAGAATATATTTAGTAAAAAAATTTTTTTCTTTTTTAGATTTTTTTTCATCAAAAAACAGCAAAGTTTCAATACACAAAGATACACATATACTTAAAAGCTCAAAATCTTTTCGCAAAATATCCAATTCATAATAATGATTTAAATTATACTTATGCAGCATAATCACAGACTTACTTTCGCCCAGCAATGAAAAATCTTTTTTTAAAATATCCCCAGCAATTACAATTGGATAACCATTAATAAAAGCAGATATATTATCTTCATCGACTTTTAAGATAAGCTTTAAATTCTTGTCCCCAGCCGAAATATTATATGTTTTATTAAAAGAAAATCCATGTTGTCTTATCTTAGAAACACGCTTTCCATCTGCATTATGCAAGTCTAACTTCATTCCCAAAACGCTGTGTTCTATCGACACCGTGTACTTTTTTTCACCCACGTCGTTATAAACTATAAGTCCTGGCCTTTGCTGTACATACGCACTTTTAATATATAACTTCATAAAGTAAATCCTCACAACATTAATTTTTCTTATCCGGAACTATCTTGTATGCCAACTTAATCAATGCATCGGTAAATGGCAGTAAAATAATTGTTGAAACCACATTAAATAAAATGTGCAATGATGAAATTTGAAACATAATATTCTGCGAAAAAATTTTTTCTATCAGCTGCAAAAAAGGAGTAAACAAAGTTAGTCCAATAAACATTACTGCGCCTATTATATTAAACAAAAAATGTATTGCAACTGTACGTTTTGCTACTTTTCCTGTACCAAATGCTGCAAATAAAGCTGTAATACAAGTGCCGACATTTTGCCCGTAAATAATAAAAGCTGCATTTTTTAAAGAAATCGTTCCCGCTAAACCTAATGCCTCCAACATTCCAATAGAAACTGACGAGCTTTGCACAACTGCAGTAAATGTTACGCCAAACAACACACCAATTATGGGATTATTAAATGATATCAAGAACTCTTTTACAATTGGCAAATTTGACAGTGGTTTAGCTGCGCTACTCATCATGTTCATACCTAAAAATAAAATTCCAAAACCGGTTAAAATACTTCCCAACGTTTTCAAAAATTTATTTTTAAAAAATACAAAAACTACTCCCCCAAAAATAAATAAAGGCGCCAAACTTAATAAATTTATTGCAATAATAAGAGACGTAACTGTTGTTCCAATATTCGCACCCATAATAACAGCCGCAGCTTGATTCAGTGCCATCAAACCTGCCTCAACCATTCCAACAACAATAACCGTCACTGCAGAAGAACTTTGAACTATAACCGTGATAATAACTCCAATAAAAGCTGCCATATACTTGTTTTTAGTGAATTTATCAATAGTATCTTTAATGAATGAGTCAGAAACTTTCTCCAAGCTTTGAGTCATTTCTCTTATTCCAAGCAAAAATAATCCCAAACCACCCAACATATTAAATAAATTTTCTAAAACTGAATTCACGAGCACGTTAACCTCCGAACAAAAATTGATTAAACTTATTATTTCTAATAAACTTCATAATTATTATTTTTCTTTAAACGAAGGTTAATTTTGAAAAATTTTTAATTTTCGAATGATTTTAAGTTTGAATACTTTAAATAAGCATTAATAAATCCATCAATGTCGCCGTCCATAACAGCATTAACATTACCCATTTCGAAATTAGTCCGGTGGTCTTTTACTAAAGTATATGGCATAAAAATGTAAGAACGTATCTGCGAGCCCCAAGCTATATCTTTTTGAACACCTTTGATATCTTCAATTTTTTCCAGATGTTCTCGTTCTTTAATCTCAACGAGCTTTGATTTTAACATTTTAAGTGCAACTTCTCTATTTTGGTGCTGACTTCTTTCGTTTTGGCAAGCCACGATAACTCCGGTTGGTATATGAGTTAACCTCACCGCCGATGACGTTTTGTTAACATGCTGCCCTCCTGCACCACTGGCTCTAAAAACGTCCATTTTTATGTCGTCCGGAGATATCTCCACATCAAAGTCGTCATCAATCTCTGGCATAACTTCAATAGACGCAAAAGAAGTATGTCGCCTTCCGGAAGCATCAAAAGGAGAAATCCTTACTAATCTATGAACACCAGCCTCTGATTTTAAATAGCCATAAGCATTTACACCTTCGACCAAAATAGAAACGCTTTTAAGCCCCGCCTCTTCTCCATCAAGGTAGTCCAGTGTTTTTACTTTAAAATCATGACGCTCACCCCATCTACAGTACATTCTATATAGCATTTCCACCCAATCTTGTGCCTCTGTACCACCGGCTCCTGCATGAAATGTAAGAATAGCGTTTTTAGAATCGTACTCTCCATTTAACAAAGTTTCTAATCGCTGAGCTTCTATTTCGGACTGAATTAAGTTAATATTAGTTTGAATTTCTTCCAACAAAGACTCATCTTGTTCTTCATGTGCCAAATCAATTAAAATTTTTGTGTCATCATAAAGAGATAATAATTTTAAATATTTTTGCTGCTTGTTCTTCAAAAAGCTTATTTTTTGTAAAATTTTATGCGAATTGTCCATGTCACTCCAAAACTCAGGGGCAGAAGATTTTTTCTCTAGCAATTCTAGCTCTTCATTTATCTTTGAAAGGCCAATCGCTTCGGCCAGATCCTTTAACGGCATTGACATATTATTAAGAGCTAATTTTAGCTCCTCAAATTGCAACATATTATCCCTCCATATTGCTTCACACAGGTTAATTATAGCTTAAATTTCCATAAATGTAAAGGATAAGGATGGCCAATTCAAATCATCCTGACAAAAAATTGGAGTTGAAATTTGAAAAATAATTATGTAAAATTTATCTTAGGATTTATTATAAATAACAGGAGAAAAAAATGAAAAATTATAGAAAATTCGGGGAATGTCCCGTATGTAACGTCGAATGTAAAATAGATGAAGATATTGTGGTTTGCCCCGAATGTGGTGCACCCTATCACCGCGAATGCTATAATTCGGTGGGACAGTGTGTATACAAAGAAAAACATTCACAAGGTTTTTCTTATACAAATTCAAAAGTTGATATCAACGCAGAAAAATCAGTAAATAGCTCTGAAATTAACATTGAAACTTCAAAAAATGAATATAAAAAATGCCCGCGTTGCTTTAATAAAAACACTATAGATGCCCCTTTTTGCCATAAGTGTGGGTATTCTTTTTCTGAAAACAATACTCCTCCTAAACCAACCTTTAATGGCATTCCTATTCCGCCACCTTTTGACCCGCTTCTGGGCTTGAACAAAGATGAAACCATAAATGATATTAAAATTTCTGATCTGGCACAGTATGTAAAAGGAAATTTACTGTATTATATCCCAGTTTTCAAAAATATCTTTGAAAAAAATAAAAGTAAGTTTAATTTTAGTGCATTTCTATTTTCTGGTGCATGGTTTTTATATCGAAAATTATACAAAATCGGTATCGCGTTAACCTCTACGGTATTTTTGCTTTCAATATTTTCAACTTTTATCGAATTCACTTACGCTAACGACATTTTAGTCTCACTTTTTCGTTCAATAGGTATATCTGCCGGCGCAGAACTAACTTTAGACAAATACAACTTGCTTTTAACCCAATTTTATGCTTTACCTTTATCACAAAAATTCGTAGTTTTTTTACCTACAATAATACAAATAATAAATTTTGTTATAATGCTAACCTCAGGGTTTGTTGCTAATAAAATTTACTATAAAAATTGCTGTTCAAAAATAAAAAAAATAAAAGTCATTTGCAAAGATGATAAAAAATTATATGACCAAAAAATAAATAAATTTGGCGGAGTAAATTTTAAGATTATACCTTTTATCTTAATCTGCTATGTAATAATCGAATATTTACCTAGATTTTTAATATAAAGATTACAATTTGGAGTTGATTTTTTGAGTATACTTGTTACTGGTGGAACAGGCTACATTGGCAGTCACACGTGCGTCGAGTTGATTAATGCCGGACATGATGTAATTGTTTTGGATAATTTTTACAACAGCAACGTTTGTGTCGCTGACAAAATAAAAAAGATTACCAATAAAGCTATAAAAATATATCCGGGAGATATTCGTGATTTCAAGCTTTTAGAAAAAATATTTTCCGAAAATCAAATAGAATTTGTCATTCACTTTGCCGGATTAAAATCTGTAAGCGAATCGTGCGAAAAACCTTTGCTTTACTTTGACAATAATGTCAATGGAACGATAAATCTTTGTAATATTATGCAAAAATTCGCCGTAAAAAATTTAATATTCAGCTCATCAGCCACAGTGTATGGAAACTCTTCAAACGCTCCATACAAAGAAGCTATGCCGACAGGACAAGTCTGCAATCCTTATGGCCGTACAAAATATTTCATCGAAGAAATTTTAAAAGACATCTATGCATCTGACAAAAGCTGTAATATAACTATTTTAAGATACTTTAATCCAATTGGTGCCCACGAAAGTGCCCTTTTAGGCGAAAATCCTCTCGGTATACCAAATAATCTTATGCCTTATATCGCTCAAGTTGCTGCCAATAAACTTCCACTTTTAACCGTATTCGGCGATGATTACAATACCCCAGATGGCACCTGTATCAGAGATTATATTCACGTAGTTGACTTAGCTAATGGTCACCTAAAAGCTTTAGAAAAAATGCAAAGTGCTACGGGCAGGTTTGATATTTTTAACCTAGGAACAGGCAAAGGCTACAGTGTTTTAGAATTAATAAATACCTTCGAAAAAGTATCCGGTAAAAAAGTTAACTATAAAATAGGCCCAAGGCGTACAGGAGATTTGCCTGTAGTTTATGCAGATACTCAAAAAGCTGAAAAAGAACTCGGCTTTAAAGCTAAATTTGATATCGAAAAAATGTGTTTAGACTCATGGAATTGGCAAAAACAGAATTAAGCTTCATTTCATAATATTTTAGCTTATTGCAGATTCTATTACCGATTTTAATTTATCCAATCCCTCTCCTTTTACTGCTGAAAATACAATAAACTCGACATTTTCAAATGGAAAATTAACTTTTAAATTTGCTAAATACTCTTCTCGTTGAGTTTTATTCAGTTTATCACTCTTTGTTAATACGATAACAAAATTAAAACCTTTTTCTATTAAAAATTTCAGCATATTAATGTCATCTACTGTTGGTTTATGTCGCATGTCAACAATCTGAACCACTAAAGAAATATTTCTGCCACTATTAAAATATCCCTCAACTAGCTCAGACCACCTTGCCTTTTCTTGTGCAGAAACTTTTGCGTAACCATAGCCAGGTAAATCAACTAGTTTTAAATTTTCATTTACTGCATAAAAATTTATCGTACCGGTTTTGCCCGGCTTGGAACTTACTCTCGCCAATGATTTCCTGTTTATTAATTTATTTATCAGTGACGATTTTCCTACATTCGAGCGCCCTGAAAATACTATTTCTTTACAAATCGAATTCCTTAGTTGATTTTTCTTTCCAAAAGACGCTTCAAAGATTGTGTTATTAAAATTCATAAAAACCTCTTTTACTCAATTAAAATAATTTTTCCGTTATATAAAATGACTGCAACATAAAGTTACAGTCAAATTTTTTTGCTTATCAAGAAACAAAACTTTTACCTTTATTTGATTTATTTTTTACCATAATATTAAACGGAACACGATTTTCATTTCTAATAATTTTCGCTTTTTCATTGTCAGTAACAGTTTTTTCAGTTATTATGACTTTTTCAACTGTATGGTCACCGGGAACTTCGTACATTAATTCTGATAAAATGTCTTCCATAATCGCGCGCAAACCTCTTGCACCGGTGTTTCTATCAAGAGCTTTTTGTGCCACAGCCTCTAATGCTTTATCTTCAAAATCAAGCTCAACCTTGTCAAGTAAAAATAGCTTTCTATACTGTTTCAACACTGAATTTTTAGGCTCTTTTAATATTCTTATTAAAGATTCTTTATCAAGTCCATTAAGAGATGTAATTACTGGTAATCTACCAATTAGTTCCGGAATTAATCCATATTTTACTAAATCGTGCGGCAAAACATCTTTCATCCAACTTGTCGAATCCAACTCTTTTTTAGTTTTCACGTCGGCACCAAAGCCCATACTTGATGAACCCATTCTTTTTTCAACAATTTTTTCAAGCCCATCAAAAGCTCCTCCACAAATAAACAGAATATTCGTTGTGTCAATATGAATAAATTCTTGCTGAGGGTGCTTTCTGCCTCCCTGCGGAGGAACATTTGAAACCGTACCCTCAAGAATTTTCAGCAAGGCTTGTTGAACACCTTCTCCGCTAACATCTCGAGTAATTGAAGGATTTTCTGATTTTCTTGCAATTTTATCGAGTTCATCAATATAAATTATTCCTCGCTCTGCCCTCTCAATATCGAAATCAGCTGCCTGAATAAGTCTTAAAAGAATATTTTCAACGTCTTCACCAACATACCCCGCTTCGGTCAGAGTTGTCGCATCTGCAATTGCAAAAGGAACATTTAGTGCCTTGGCAAGTGTTTGTGCCAAAAGAGTTTTTCCTACACCTGTTGGACCAAGCAATAAAACATTACTTTTCTTCAGCTCAACTTCATCATTTTTATCATCGGCTCCAAAATATATCCTTTTATAATGATTATAAACAGCTACAGAAAGCGCGATTTTTGCCGTTTCTTGACCAATAACATATTCGTCCAATATAGCTTTTATCTCTTTTGGCCTAGGAAGTTTAATTTCTTCTTGAGTATTTTTACCATTTTTTAATGAATCCGTACCTTTTTTTAAAAACTCGTCTTCCAGTATAGACATACACAAAGAAACACATTCATCACAAATGTAAACACCAGGTCCAGCAATAAGTTTGGTGGCTTGCTCTTGAGGTTTATTGCAGAATGAACAACAAACTTTTTTCTCTCTGCTTTCATCCTTGTTAGACATAATATCACCAATTCCTATCTTTTATAAATAACCTGATCAACAATGCCGTAATCCTTAGCTTGAGCCGCTGTCATAAAATTATCACGCTCGGTATCTCTTGCAATAACCTCCAGTGGCTGACCAGTTTTTTCTGATAATATTTCATTTAATCGTTTCTTAGTTTGAATAATATGGTCAGCATGAATCATAATGTCTGTTGCCTGACCTTTTGCGCCACCACTTGGTTGATGAATCATAATATCGCTATTAGGCAATGCAAAACGCTTTCCTTTTGTGCCAGCTGCCAACAAAAATGCTCCCATACTAGCTGATAATCCCATACAAATTGTAGAAACGTCGCACTTTATATACTGCATAGTGTCATAAATTGACAATCCATCTGTAACCGAGCCCCCAGGGCTGTTAATATATAAACTGATATCCTTTGATGGGTCTTGCCCCTCTAAGTATAACAATTGCGCAACAATTAAACTTGCCGTTGTATTGTTAACTTCTTCCGTAAGCATTATTATTCTATCATTCAATAAGCGTGAATATATGTCATAAGAGCGCTCACCTCGACTGGTTTGCTCCACAACATATGGTATTGATATCATTTTTGTATCATTAAAATATTTATTCAAATGAACCCCTCCATTAAATAAACAGGCATTTAAGATGATTAACAGTATTTATTAAATTTATTCAAAATTTACAAACTATTTGCTAACACAATTTTCACGCAGAAAATCCACAGCTTTTTCAGCAGCAATATCTGCTAATAAGTCTTTTTCTTTTACAATTTCTTTAATTTTTTCTATATCAACTTTGTATTGTTCAGCAAAAGATTTGTATTTTTCTTCAAGTTCTTCTGGCGTAGCAGAAATATTTTCAAGTTCAGCAATTTTATCAAGGGCCAAACGTAATTTAACCTGACGTTCAGCTTGTGGTCTAAATTGAGATTTAAATGCACTATTATCTAAACCAGTATATTTCATATAGGAATCCAAGGTTAATCCTTGAGATTGTAATTTATATGCAAAGTCTCGCATAATGTCCTCAACTTTGTTCTCAAACATAGCTTCTGGAATTTCTGCCTTTAAAAGTTCTATAACTTTGTCAATCATTTGGTCGTCGGCATCCATATCAGATTCTCTTTGTTTTAAGTCTAGAAGTTGTTTTTTTACGGATTCTCTATATTCAGCCAAAGTATCAAATTCGCTGACATCTTTTGCAAATTCATCATCAAGCTCAGGTAATTCACGGTTTTTAATTTCATGAAGTTTAATTTTAAAAACTGCCGGCTTGCCCGCTAAAGATGCTTCTTGATAGGTTTCTGGGAAGGTAACATTAACGTCAAATTCTTCTCCTTGATTATGTCCAATCATCTGGTCTTCAAAACCAGGAATGAACTGACCGCTGCCAAGTTTTAAGCTGTAATTTTCAGCTTCACCGCCTTCAAAAGCTTTTCCATCAACAAAGCCTTTAAAGTCAAAAACAGCAATGTCACCTTCCTGAGTGCTTCTATCTTCAATGGTAACCAAACGAGAATTTCTTTCTCGGACCCTGTCAATCTCTTTATTTATATCATCTTCGGTAACTTCAACAGGTTTATGTTCTACTTCGATACCTTTATAGTTTTCAATTTCAACTTCTGGTTTAACCGTAACAACAGCCTTAAAGTCAAAACCATCTTTGCCGATTTTTACAACATCAAAATCTATTTTGTCATTTATAACATCCAAGCCAGCCTCGTCAATAGCATCTTGCAAAGCACTCGGATAAATATCATTAACCGCATCTTCATAAAAAACATTTTCACCGTAATATTTTTCAATAAAAGCTCTTGGAGCCTTACCTTTTCTAAAGCCTGGAACAGAAATTTTTTTAACATTCTTTTTGAAAGCCTTATTTACAGCTTTTTCAAAATCCTCTGCAGCAATTTCAATTTCCAATTCATAACGATTCGTTTCAACTTTATTTGATGATTTTAAACTCATTTTTATCCTCCTGAAAAATGCAAATATCTTTATAATTATAACACAAAAAAAATAATTTTTCTACAAATTTATAAAATAAATTATTAAAAGACTAAAACTGGCACAAAACCCACCTGGTCACTGGATATCATGTGAAAGTCTATTCCGTTGTGAAAACCAGTAATGGCTTTTTTACCAATTTGCTTGCCATGAATATGCCCATAATAACATTTTTTTATTTTATACTCTCGCAAAACATTCATTATTTCGGTACACTCATATCCAGAAAACACTGGTGGGTAATGCAAAAACACAATAACTTCACGGTCAAGTTTTCGGGCCTGCTCAATTGACATTGTAAGCCGGCCTACTTCACGGTTTAAAATTTTTACATCCTCCTGAGTACTGCAGTCATATGACCATCCTCTTGTACCACAAACTGCAAAATTTTCCACTACCTCTGCTGAGTTAAATAATATTGAAATAGACTTAAAATTATTCTCTTTCAAATATGCCTCTATTTTCTTTCGAGTCGTCCACCAATAGTCATGATTTCCTTTTAAAAAAATTTTCCTGCCAGGTAACGATTCAATAAATGAAAAATCTTTAAAAGTTTGCTCTAACCGCATTGCCCAAGAAATGTCTCCAGCAATTACAACTGTGTCCTCACTTTTTACCGTACTTCTCCAATTTTTGTCAAGTCGCTCAATGTAATTATCCCAACCGCCAAAAATATCCATTGGTTTATCTGTTCCAAGCGATAAATGCAAATCTGCTATCGCATAAAGCGACATCGCGTGCCCTCCAATCAGCCTAACTTTTCGAAAAAGTTAAAAGCATTATTAAAAAATATATCTTCAACTAAATTTTCACTATAATTATGCCTCAAAAACAATTCATACAGACTCTCCATAGACTCTATTCCAGAAATTCCATCTGGCATATCTGTTCCATCAAAATCCGTCCCGATGCAAACGGCCTTTTCTCCACCATGCGACAAAAAATAATCCGCGTGCTTTATTATATCATAAGCCGACGCCTTGCTACTATCATTTTTTAAAAAATCTCTTGCAAAATTAAGCCCAACCAAACCTCCCCTCGATTTAATAATATCAAACTGTTCATTTGTAAGATTTCTTCTGTGTTGACAAACGCTTCGAGAATTAGAATGGCTCGCAACAAATGGAGCTGTAACAGCATTCGCGACATCGAAAAATAAATTATCGCTTGCATGAGATATATCAATCGCAATCGAAAGTTCCGTCATACGTTTTACAACATTTCTGCCAAACTCAGTGAGTCCGTTTGGTTCAACTGCTAGCGAACCACCCCCGACTTCGCAATGGTCATTCCACGTCAAAGTCATCATTTTAACACCACATTCATTTAAATAGTCCAAATTAGCAAGGTCTCCAGCTAAAACTGCCCCGCCTTCTACTGTTAAAATTGCTGCACATTTGTTTTTTTCTGTTGTATTTTTTATCTCGTCTGCGGTTTTGCACTGACATATCATATCAGAATTTCTGTTTATTTCTTCGTCAAACTTTTTTTTGGCACGTTTAAAAAGTGCAACTGCGTTGGCTTTTCTGCATTCATCAGGAATCCAAACCGCAAAACACTGTGCCCAACTTTTATACTGATTTCCCCTTAATACAGACAAATGATAATCGTTATTAATTATGCTTCCATTTTCCTCCAACGCGCGATACAATGTGTCACAGTGTAAATCAAAAAGTTTCAAAAAAATCAACTCCATCAAAAGCATTTTCTATATGATTAATCTCTTTTATTTTACAAATTTTTTTATCAAACAAGATTGCAATCACATCAAATCTCGGCTGTAGTGTCACATTATTTTCTATTAAATATATCATCGCAGTTTTTATAATTTTTTTCTGTTTAAATTTGTCGACCGCTTCAAAAGCTGAAAGTTTTGTACTGGTATTTCTTGTCTTTACTTCAATAAACACAATATATTTTTCTTTTTTAGCAATTATATCAATTTCGCCAAATTTACTGTGGTAATTTCGAATAATAATTTTGTAGCCTTTATTTTCAATATAAGAAATCGCTAAATTTTCGCCCTTTTTGCCTATATCTGTACTTTTAAGCATAATTATTTATTCACCTAAAATTTTCTTTAAAAAGCTTTTTCTATGTATTTCACATGGGCCATACTTCTTTATTAAATCAATATGCATTTTTGTCCCATAACCCTTGTGTTTTTCAAAGTTGTACTCGGGGTACTTTTTGCTTAAATTTTTCATAAGTCTGTCACGTTCAACTTTAGCCAAAATCGAGGCTGCAGCGATCGATGCCGATAAGGAATCGCCTTTTACAATCGTCTGCGTTGAAATTTCCAACTCAGGACTTTTATTACCATCTACCAAAACAATGTCCGGCTTCAAATTCAGCTTCGCCACAGCTCTTTTCATTGCTAAAAAAGTCGCATTCAATATGTTAATTTCGTCGATTTCGTGCTCTGTTGCAAATGCGACAGCGTACGTTAACGCCAGATTTTTTATCTTATCGTATAAAATCTCTCTTTTTTTTTCGCTTAACTTTTTAGAATCGTTAAGGCCATCGATCATCAAATTCTGAGGCAAAATTACTGCAGCTGCAAAAACAGGACCAGCCAAAGGACCCCTTCCAGCCTCGTCTACCCCACAAACTACATGATATCCGTTATTTCTCGCTTCGTTTTCGTAAAAAAGCCAATCTTTTTCCATAATAATAAGTCCTCAAATTTAATCCAGTGTTATTCGTCCTAATTTTGTGCTTCTAAACTCATCTAAAAGCATTATCGAAGCTCTTTCAGTATCAATTTCTCCTCCAGAAACAAGCATTCCACGTTTTTTGCCGATAATTTTTAAAATTTCTTCTCCAGACTTTTCATTCAAATCCAAATTTTCAAGCTTGTACCGCTGCACTAAGTTTGTACGGTAATTTTCATTCAAAAGCTCCAAAAGCCTAATCGCAAGCTGTTCGACGTCCATAATTTGGTCTTTAATCGCACCTGTAAAAGCCAACTTTTCTCCTACCGTCATATCGTCAAATTTGGGCCACAAGACTCCAGGAGTATCCAGCAACTCTACATTTTTAGAAATTGTAAACCACTGATTGCCTCGTGTAACTCCTGGTCTGTCCTCAACTTTAGCTTTTTTGCCACCAGAAAGCCTATTTATAAATGAAGATTTTCCAACGTTAGGCACGCCAACAACCATAACCTTTAAACTTTTGTTAATGCCTTTAACTTTTGCTTGTTCAATTTTTTCTTTAAGAATACTTTTTATTGTCGGAACAAACAAATTTATGCCTTTTCCCGATTTGCTATCAACAGAAATCGCAAAAATATTTTGTTTTTTATAAAAGTCTATCCACTCGCAAGTCTTATTAGGGTCGGCCATGTCAGATTTATTTAAAATAATTATTCTTGGCTTTCTTTGGAGCAGCTCATCTAAATCCGGATTCCTGCTGCTTTGCGGAACTCTGGCATCAACTATTTCAGCCGCTATATCCATAAGCTTTAAACTTTCGACGATTTTTCTTTTTGTCTTAGTCATATGGCCAGGAAACCATTGAATTGACTGTATTTCACTCATAAAAAATTTCCTCCTTTAATCAAAATCCAATACACAAGCAAAAAACAACTTCAAGATAAATAATACCACAAAAAAAGAGACTTTATAAGTCTCTTTTTTATAAAACTAATGTTTTACTTAGAAAAGTCTGATTCTGTCAAGCGGCCAATTAATTGCAAATGCTCGTCCATAAATTTTATTATGGCTTACAAGTCCAATAACTGAATACCGGCTGTCCGCAGAATGATTTCTATTATCTCCCAAAACTATAACATGACCTTCTGGCACAGTAATTAAGACATTATTAGGAATTGCTCCATCTCCCCGAGAAACCGTTGGTTCGTAAATATAATCTTCATTTAGAACCTGCCCATTAACATAAACCTCATGATTATCATAATCAATTTTAAAAGTATCCCCAGGTGTTGCAATTACACGCTTTACGATATTTTTATTCAGCCTTTCATTTGAGTCAATCGTAACAATGTCGCCTTTTTGAGGGGTATACATAAATTTATTTATCAACAATTTGTCACCATCATGCAAAGTTGGCAGCATTGATTCTCCAGAAACAGTAAAAAACATTATAAAAATTGTTATAAAAAAACAAACAGAAAACGCAAAAAAGAGTGAACTTCCCCACTCAAAAGTTTCTTTAACCGACCTAGAAACGTTTTCATTGTCCATAGAGCCTTTAATAATTAACCCATTTGACTTGCTTTCCATAAAAATACCTCCATATTTTTCATAAAACATGAATTTTGCAAAACAAATACAGATAAAAAAAGGGACATAAGCCCCTTAATTTAACGAATTTTTTCTTTAACTTTAGCAGCTTTACCAAGTCTATTTCGCAAATAATAAAGCTTGCTTCTACGGACTTTACCATATCTGATAACTTGAACATTTTTAACATTTGGCGAGTGAAGCGGAAAAATTCTTTCCACACCAACACCATAAGAGACTCTTCTCACAGTAAATGTTTCGGCCACACCGCTACCCTTGCGAGCAATAACAGTACCCTCGAACATTTGAATTCTTTCTCTATCTCCCTCTTTAATATTCACGCTCACCCTAACAGTATCGCCGATATTAAACTCAGGTAATTCTGTTTTAATAGAACCTTGTGAAATAATTTTTAAAGCGTCCATATTTATCCTCCAAAGTGTAAAACAGTCTTGCAAACTGCAGCGGACTGCCTGTTTAAATATATAGCGTAAAGCTACAATTTAAATCCCGCCAGTAAGTAAACTTACTTGCGGCAATTAAATATGGGAGTATTATAACACACAAAAATAGATTTTGCAACAATTTTTTTTTGGATAGCCTTAATTGTTTTCATTGACTTAGCCTTTATTCAAAATTTAAATTTAAAAATGAGAAATCCAATAACACATAAACTAATGTTATTGGATTACACTACATACCCAGACTATATTGCACGGCACTTGGCGCTTTTTGAACTATTTTCCCAGCTGTTCCAAAATCATATTGGCACAAACATAAACATTTCCGCCGCCCATAGTTAAGATTAAATCTCCTGGTTTAGCAATTTTTTGAATGCAGTCGGTAATTTCTTCAAAAGTTCGTAAACAAATGCAGTTTTCTAATTTTTCAGCCAAGTCTTCAGAATAAATATTAAATGTGTTAACCTCTCGAACGGCTAAAATTTCGGATAAAACCGTAATATCTGCTATAGATAAAGCCTTAGCAAATTCGTTAAGAAATGTTGCAGTGCGAGAATAAGTGTGCGGCTGAAATACAGCAATTACACGATTAAATCCCATTCGGGAAGCGGCAGTTAAAACTGAAGTTATCTCTGTTGGGTGATGTGCAAAGTCATCCGCAACAGTAATACCGTTTGGTCTGCCCAAAATTTCAAACCGACGATGTACACCGGTAAATTCATGCAAAGCTTTTGCAATGTCGTCAGGTTTAACTTTTAAATAATGAGCTATAGCTGCAGCCGCAACTGCATTGTGGATGTTATATTTTCCAGGAACGGATAATTTTATATCGACAATTTTTTCGCCGTTCTTCATTAAAGTAAAACTTGGAAAGGCAACATTTTTCTCGGAGATATTTTCCGCATAGTAGTCGTTGCACTTAGATTCTCCAAAAGTTATAACGGGAACGCTTGCATTTTTAGTTGCGAGGACAGAATTTTTGTCGTCACCGTTTATAACCATGAGTTCGGTGGCCTTTAAAGCAAATTTATTAAATGATTTTATAACATTTTCGAGGGTTCCAAAGTAATCAAGATGATCAGCTTCGATATTTGTAACTACCGCGATAGAAGGTGTAATTTGTAAAAAAGAATCTACATATTCACAGGCCTCACAAATAATTGTATCTGAATTTCCACAACGACTGTTTCCATTTATAAAAGGCAGTTTTCCTCCGATTATAGCACTAGGGTCTTTTTGCGCCATGGTTAAAATTTGAGTAATCATGGCTGTTGTGGTAGTTTTTCCGTGCGTACCGGAAATTGCGATAGTATTCCTATATTTAGCGCATAAAAGTCCGAGCATAACTGAGCGCTCGATGCATGGAATACCTTTGTGGGTAGCGGCGATTCTTTCCACATTATCTTCTTTTATGGCCGCAGAATACACAACAAGTTCCGCATTTTCTATATTTTTAGCATCATGCTGAGTGTAAACTTTAATTCCGCGGTCGATAATTCTCTGCAAAGTATCGGAGATATAATTGTCGGAACCAGAAATATGGTAGCCGTTATGAAGCAAAATTCCGACCATAGGACACATTCCGGAACCGCCGATCCCAATAAAATGTATATTTTTAACATTATCTAAAAGATTTTGAATGTTATTCAATTTAAGGGCACCTCTTATCAAAATATTATTATATAATAATTATTATATTGCGAAAATGCTTATAAATAAATAGTTTTTTAATGTTTTATTTATAAAAAGTCAATTTGTAGCAATGAAAGCCTGCCATTCATATTATGTCATGAATGTTGGAGGGAATAAAAATATGATTTATATAAATACTTTCGCAATAATCGGAGGAGACAATAGGCAGATAGAAATGGCAAAAAGCATTTTATCAGACGGCTATAATATTTGTACAGTTGGCTTTGAAAATGCTGAATTATTAAATAAAACGATAAAAAAAACGAGCTTAGATGATGCAATAAAAAACAGTAAATATATGATCTTGCCGTTACCGGCAACAATAAAAAATAACTATTTAAATGCTCCATATTCAAAAGAAAAAATAAAAATAGATGACACATTTGCGCAAAAAATACATGGGAAAAAAGTATTTTGTGGAATCGCAAAAAAATTAATTTTAACAAGCGAAATTTGGAAGGATATAGACTTACGTGACTATTCAAAAAGAGAAGAGTTTGCGGTAAACAATGCCGTTCCTACAGCTGAAGGTGCATTGGAAATAGCACTGCATGAATTTAATGGCACAATAAATGGCTCAAAATGTTTGATTGCAGGCTTTGGAAGAATAGGAAAAGTTTTGAGTAAAATGTTAAATGCAATAGGTGCAAAAGTGACTGTAAGTGCTAGAAAACCAGAAGATTTAGCCTGGATAAATCTTCTGGGGTATGAAGCAATATTAACAAGTGAATTAGCTGCAAGAGACAATTTTGACATTATTTTCAATACAATACCAGAATTAATTTTTGACGCTCAAGCATTAGCAAAAACGGCGCAACAATCAATCATAATTGATTTGGCTTCGCTTCCAGGTGGAGTCGATTTTGAAGCAGCAGAGAGATTGAAAATTAAAGCAATAAGAGCCTTGGCGCTGCCAGGAAAAGTTGCACCAAAAGCATCAGGAGAAATTATAAAAAACACAATATATAATATGATTGAGGAGGGATGATTTATGGGAGAAATGGAAATCAAAGTAGGTTTTGCAATGAGTGGTTCATTTTGTACCTTTTCAAAAGCAATTCCTCAAATGAAACTATTGGTTGATTCAGGGTACGAAGTTTTGCCAATTATGTCTGAAACAGCGTATTCAACGGATACAAGATTCGGAAAAGCGGAGGATATTCATAAAGAAATCGAAAATATATGTGGAAAAAAAATAATGCATACTATAGAAGAAGTTGAACCAATTGGTCCAAAAAAAATGACAGATATCATGATTATTGCACCTTGCACGGGAAATACTTTAAGTAAACTTGCAAATTCCACAATAGACACAGCAGTAACAATGGCAGCAAAGTCACATTTAAGAGGTCAAAAACCACTTTTGATTGCACTTTCGACAAATGATGGATTATCTGGCTCAGCAGAAAATATGGGAATTTTGCTTAACAGAAAAAACATATATTTTGTGCCAATGTCTCAAGATGACCCAATAAAAAAGCCCAATTCGTTAGTGGCGCATTTTGACCTTATAATCCCATCAATAGGATCGGCAATTATGGGATATCAAATACAACCAATCTTTCGATGATTAACGTTATAGGATGTTGATTACATCGCTTTTTTTGATTTTATATGATATAATTTTTTATAATGCAATAAAAAAGGACTGATACGATGAAAATATTAGCAATAGGCGATGTAGTGGGGAGTATAGGTTGTGAATTTTTAAGAGAACAACTTCCAAAAATAAAAAAATTATACGAAATAGACTTGGTTATTGCAAATGGAGAAAACTCTGCTGATGGCAATGGAATAACTCCGTTTTCAGCAAATTATCTATTTAAAAGCGGCGTGGATGTTATAACTACAGGGAATCATACGTTTCGAAGAAGAGAAATTTACCCTAAGTTCGAAGAAGAGCCTCATTTAATAAGGCCAGCAAATTTCCCATCAATTGACACTCCAGGCAGTGGAATCTGTACTCTGGATATGCTAAAAAATAAAGTTATTATTATTAATCTTATGGGCACAATATTTATGGAAAGCATCGACTGCCCGTTTAAAACGATTGATGGGATATTTAAAAAAATTGACAAAAATGCGATAATTATTGTAGATTTTCATGCGGAAGCCACATCAGAAAAAAGAACATTAGGGTATTATTTAGATGGGAAAGTTTCTGCTTTTTTCGGCACACACACCCATGTGCCAACCGCAGACGAATGTATCTTTCCGAAAGGAACCGGTTACATTACGGATGTAGGCATGACTGGTGTAATAAACTCAGCGTTGGGAGTAAAATTTGAACTGGTGATAAAAAAATTAAAAACGAAAATGCCAGTTAGATTTGAAAACGCTACTGGAAAGTGCAAGTTGGATTGTATAATTTTTGACATCAATGAAAACACTAAAAAAACACAGCATATAAAAAGATTAACAGTTAATGGCTAGTTTCGCACTGAAAAATAAATAAATTTTGCAAAATAAAACAGTAATTATAATAAAAATTTTAGCAAATAATAAAAAATAAAAAGAAGTTTAAATAAAAACTTTACGAAAACACAAAATATTATAATTTTTATTTAAAAACCTATTGCAAAATATCAAAATTGCATATATTATAATAAATGCAGACGTAATATATAACTAAAAATGGAGGATTGAATATGGAAATTCTAAAAGTTTCGTCAAAGTCGGCTCCAAATTCTGTTGCGGGCGCTATTGCAGGCGTCATACGCGAGCATAGTTCAGTTGAGATTCAAGCAGTTGGAGCAAGTGCAGTAAATCAAGCAATAAAAGCTATCGCAATTGCAAGAGGATATTTGGCACCTACCGGTGTTGAATTGATTTGTATACCAGCGTTTGTAAATGTTACTATTGATGGCGAAGACCGCACAGCGGTTAAACTTATAGTTGAAACAAAATAATTTTTGACTAAAAAATTACCCGCACTATACCGCGCGGGTTGCTTATTTATCAACTCGGAGCTCAGAAACCTTGAGTTCCGAGTTTTTATTTACAGTATGGAATACGGCACTGCATTCAATTGAATTGTCCTTATAAATTTGATTTGCATTGCACATAATATTTACTAGGTGATATTATGTATAAACGGATTTTAATATTTTTCTCTATGCTTATGATTTCTTTAGGGTTTGCTGTATTAAACACATATAAAATTTCGAGAGGAGAAATACTTTGCGATGCAGCCGCCAGGCAAAGTTCTTATAAATTGAAGGTAGCTGCCATGAAGGGCAACATATATGATTGTAAAAAAAAGCCACTTGTTGGTGTAGACAGTGAAACATTTATTTCTGTAACGCCTGAAATTAATACACTTAACGTTTTGTCTCAAATTTTATCCGAAGATGAAAAAAATTTTGCATTTGAAGAGATTAAATCTGGTAAGCCGTTTGTAATGAAACTGTCAGACGAAAGGCAGTTGATAGCCAAAGGCGTCAATACTTTCAAGGTGCCAAAAAGATATTCGAAAGACCAATTAGCGCCGCACATAATAGGCTATTTGGACAATGATATGCAGGGAGTATGCGGAATTGAAAAATCCTTTAATGATTTTTTAAACAATGCTAAGGGGAGTATTTTTGTAAAATACAAGGTTGATGCGCTTAATAGGCGTATACCCGGAGAAAGCAGTGTCGTTGATAATACAATGTATAAGCATAGCAAGGGTGTCGTCCTCACTATTGATGAAAAGCTGCAAAAAATAGCAGAACTTGCAGCGCAAAAATATATAAAAAAAGGCGCAGTTGTTATAACAGAAGTTCCAAACTGTGAAATTCGCGCTTGTGTAAGTATGCCGACTTTTTCGCCAACAAATGTTGTTGAAGTATTAAATGATGACAATGCACCGCTTTTAAATAGAGCATTGTTGCCGTACAATATAGGTTCTGTATTTAAATTGGTAACAGCTGCCGCAATTTTAAATGAAAATAAAAATCCAGATGAAATGTATAATTGCATAGGAAATTGTAAAGTTGATGGCCATGAATTCCATTGCTTTGACAATAAAGGTCACGGTTTAGTAAATTTAGAAAAAGCTGTTGCACTTTCGTGTAATACGTACTTTATAGAAAAGGCCTTGGCTATTGGCGGAGAAAGAATACTTGATTTAGCAAAAAAGTTAGGTTTTTCAAAAGAGTTTGAATTAGCTCCGGGAATTATCTCTAAAGCTGGCGTCTTGCCAACTTTAGAAAATTTATCCAATAACAGAGTGATCGCCAATTTCTCTTTTGGGCAAGGAAAACTTTTAGTAACTCCAGTACAAGTTGCGGTGCTGATAAATACTATCGCTTCAGGAGGGTTTTATTGTGAGCCTAAGTTGGTTGAGGGACTCGTAAACGAAAATTTGAATTATATTCAAAAAACGGCAAAACCGAACTTGACACGAGTTTTGTCTAAAGAATGTGCGCAAAATTTAATTCAATATATGAAAGCCTCCGTTGAATACGGCACTAGTATACGAGGCAAACCGGATGAAGGCATGGCTGCAGCGAAAACAGGAACGGCTCAGACTGGAATAAAGGCAACCGATCATTCGGTGATTCAAGCCTGGTATGCAGGAATTTTTCCTGCAGATAAACCTAAATATTCAATAATAGTTTTTGCTGAAGATGCAAAAGGTGGAGGAGAAAGCTGTGGCCCTGTATTTAAAAAAATTGCACAAGAGATTTTTTATAATGTTTTGAAAAATCGTGAAGTAGATTAAATTTTTATTATCTGGTTTGTAAACTCAAAACCACACATTTGAACTTTTGGCAGCATAAGATTATATAAATCAAACGCTCTCGCTTCAGTTTCTAAAAAAGTCATCGCAGCATGATTATTTTCAAGTTTTTTTATCTCAGAAATTTTTGTTACTATGGGCAACGTAGATTTATTTTTTGCAATTTTTAAAATTTCCTTTCCTTTTTCATTAAAGCCAAGAACTTTTATATACTGTGGTAAAAAGTTAAAAATTTCTTTGTTTATGTCTAAAAAAGCTGACAATAAAATTCGTTGAATACGGGCCTGTGTGTATCGTTTGCTTTTTATTTGAGCAAAAACTTCTTTTACAGAGGTCGAGTTTTGAACAGATTTATAAATCTTGTTTTCCATACCTTCTGTTACATCCGCAATTTGTAAAAAATCTGCAGGTCTCATGCATCTAAGTTTTGCTAAAAAAGCTCGCTCACAGTTTAAAATTCGAGCTGGTGCAAAGCCTTTCTTCACTTCTCTATTTAAAATTTCATAAGCACTTTTGGGCATAAAATTACTGATTTTTTCATTATTAATGAGCATTTTGCGCAAAAGAGTAGAATTCGCAAAATTTCCCACGTTATAATTACTGCTGTGCAAACAACTTTTGCGTAAAACCGGCATAAGCGCTACTTTAGAATCTAATCGGTTTAAACTTTTTATATATTCCACTGCTAAAATGTTATTCGAAGTGGAAAGTAGTTTTGCCAAATCTTCGCCAAAGAGTATTTTTATAGCTTTGCATCGTGCATTCGCAAACGAAATTCCCTGCTTTAAAAATTGTTTCGTGAGGTTTATGACTTCATAAGAACTGGAAATTTGTGCAGCTTCTTTTAAAATATTTATGTCATCATTTTCACAGCCAAAACTTAAAAAATTGATACAATTAAGAGAATTAACAAGAAAAACTGCGCCTAACGCAAACTTTTCTGCATTTGCAATTGAATATGGTATAGGAAGTTCGATAATTAAGTCACAACCATTTTTTAAAGCGATTTCAGTTTTCGTATACTTAGAAATGATTGATGGAGTTCCACGTTGAGTGAAATTTCCACTCATAATAGCCACAACGTGTGTTGCTTTATTTTTGTAAATTTGCTCAATTTGATATTTATGTCCATTGTGAAAAGGGTTGTATTCACAAATTATTGCCGTTATATTCATAAAAACATCTCCGAGAAATTTGTTTTTGTTCAATATTCTTGACTTTTTCCCAATTATATTATATAATCATGAAAAAATTTTATCAAACGCAAAATGGAGGGTGTACATGAAAATACTTGTTGTAAATGCCGGAAGCTCTTCACTAAAATGCCAACTTATAGACATGTCTTATGAAATTGTTTTAGCTAAAGGAATTTGTGAAAAAATTGGACTAGAAAACGGAACTATTGTTTACGAAAATCATAAAGGCTATAAAAAAACTTTCTCAGAAAACTTTAAAAGTCACGAAGATGCGTTTATCTTTTTAAAAGATTTAATTCTGGATAAAGAAATCGGTGTTATAAACAATTTAAACGAAATAAATGCAATTGGCCATAGAGTTGTGCAGGGAGGAGCTGATTTTAATAAGCCGACTTTAATAGACGAAAAGCTGATTAATGCTATAAAAAGACTAATTCCTATAGCTCCACTTCATAACGGTGCAAACTTGCATGGAATATTAGTCTGTCGAGCACTTTTTGGTGAAAACTTCCCCCAAGTTGCAGTTTTTGATACAGCTTTTCACTCAACTTTGCCTGCCAAAGCATATATTTATCCGTTGCCTTATGAATTTTATGAAAAATACGGTGTTAGGAAATACGGATATCATGGAATTTCTCACTACTATGTCAGCAGAGAATGTGCGAAACTCTTGGATGAAGATATAAAAAACACCAAAATTATAACTTGCCACTTAGGTAATGGGGCGTCAATTGCTGCGATAAAAGGTGGCGAATCTATTGACACAACTATGGGATTTACTCCTGCAGATGGCTTTATAATGGGAACTCGCAGTGGTTCCTTAGATCCTGGAATTGTGACATTTATTTCTGAAAAAGAAAATTTATCTATGAATGAATTAAATGAAATTGTTAATAAAAAATCTGGACTATTGGGAGTCTCTGGTGTTTCAAATGACGCTAGAGAAATTTTAGCAGCAGCAAATCAAGGCAACAAGAGAGCTTTATTAGCACAAGAAATCCTTTGTTATCAAGTTATGAAAATTGTTGCATCGTACATTGCTGTTTTAGGAGGCTGTGATGCTATAGTTTTTACTGGAGGAATCGGAGAAAATAGATTTGAACACAGAAAAACCATTTGCAATTTACTTTCATTTATGGGTGCAAAAATCGATAGCAAATTAAATAAAAAGGCTATAAACGGTGAAAGAGCTCAAATCTCTGCAAAAGATTCTTCAATAAAAATTTTTGTAATTCCAACGAATGAGGAAATTGTCATTGCCAGAGAAACTTTTCTTAAAATGCAAAAATTTAATCAATAATATAAGCAGCTTTATGTGAAAATTACCTACATAAAGCTGCTTTGACTTTTAATAGTATTCGCACTATATTTTTAGAAATCTTTTTAATTCCGGAAATCTCCGCCGTTTGCGCTTTGCACCAACATTATGTTTAACTAAGATGGTGTCTTCCCCAATTATTTCAATATCATCCCATTTTATTATGATATCATCTTCTCTGCCTAAAAGCCCACACCAGCGCAGTCTTCCATATATTACAATTGCAAGAAGTTTAGCGTCCTTTGTATCTATTTCCACATCGCTGACGCACCCAAGTCGCACACCAGTTTTTACATTTATTACTTCTTTATTTCTCATATCAACAACTCTGCACCTCATAAAAACCTCCTAACCAAAGCCAATTGACTTTAATTTTACCTAAATATATAATTAGATTATAAAATCAAAATGAGGAGAAAGACACGATGGAAAATGATATAATCAGATATAATCCGGAACCTAATACTGGTCTTTCTGACAAGCAAATCTTGGACAGAAAAAATACTGGCCTTGTCAATAAAGATGTATCTATTCCCACAAAGACAATTCCTCGTATAATAAAGGATAATTTATTTACCTTATTTAATTTAATAAATTTTTTCTTGGCCGCTGCTATTATTTATGTCGGCTCCTTTAAAAATTTGCTGTTTATGGGGGTTGTTATATCAAACCTCATTATAAGTACATATCAAGAAATTCGTGCTAAGAAAACCGTAGATAAACTTTCGATACTTTCATCAAAAAAAGTAAATGCAATAAGAAATGGCACCTTGCAGCAAGTAAATATTGATGAGCTTGTTTTGGATGACGTTATCGAATTAGTGCAGGGCAATCAGGTTCCAGCTGATTGTAAAATTATATGTGGAAAATGTGATGTTAATGAATCTTTGCTTACAGGAGAATCTAATTCTATTTCGAAAAATGAGGGAAATTTGTTATTATCAGGAAGTTATCTTGTAAGTGGCAGATGTAAGGCTAAAATTGAGCATATTGGAAAATATAATTATGCCTCAAAAATTTCTAGTGGTGCTAAATATGTAAAAAAAGCAAATTCTCAGATAATGTCGGCATTTAACAAAATCATCTTAATCTTATCTGTGTTAATAATTCCGATAGGAATATTTTTATTTATGCATCAGCTAAAGCAAAATACTTTTGAAAATGCAGTTGTAAGCACGACAGCAGCTCTAATAGGAATGATTCCAGAAGGACTTATGCTGTTAGTGAGTACAGTTTTGGCGGTGAGCGTAGTAAGGCTCTCGAGGCATAAAGTTTTAGTTCAGGAGCTTTATTGCATAGAGACATTGGCAAGAGTTGACACTTTGTGCATAGATAAAACCGGAACTATCACTCAAGGAACCATGCGAGTTGAAGAGATTATTCCATATAAAAATGCTGATAAATCTGACGTTTATAAAGGTTTATCGATTATAGTAAACAACACCGAAGATACAAATCCAACATACTACGCGATTAAAAATTTTGTAGATGAAAATAAAATCAGCTACAACAAAGCTGCGCAAATTGTTCCGTTTTCGTCAGAAAAAAAATGGTCAGGAGCCTACGTTAATGACCTTGGAAGTTATGTAATGGGTGCTGCAGAGTTTGTTTTAGGCGAAAAAATTAAACTTATAGAAAAAGAGTTACAGCAATACAATAAAGAAAACAGAGTTCTTGTTTTAGCACACTCAAAAGATAAATTTACAGATAAAAATTTACCGAAAAGTCTTGATTTGCTGGGATTTATTTTGATAAAAGATGTAATTAGAGAAACTGCAGCGGATACTTTAAGATATTTTTACGACCAGGGCGTTGACATTAAAATAATTTCAGGAGACAATATGCAAACTGTTTCTAATATAGCCAAGCGCGTTGGGGTTAAAAATTATGATAAATGCGTCGATGCAAAAATTTTAAAGACAAATGATGATATTCAAAATGCGGTAAAAAATTGTTCTATTTTCGGAAGAGTTTCTCCAATGCAAAAAAAAGAAATAATTTGTGCGCTAAAGGAACAAGGACACACTGTAGCTATGACTGGCGACGGTGTAAATGATGTTTTGGCGCTAAAAGAAGCTGATTGCAGTGTAGTGATGGCAAACGGCAGCGATGCGGCAAGAAATGTTTCACAATTGGTGCTGTTAAATTCAGACTTTTCGTCAATGCCAAAAGTAGTTCTTGAAGGTCGGCGTTCGATAAATAATATTCAGCGCTCGGCATCATTATTTTTGGTAAAAACAATATACTCTACTTTGCTTGCGATATTATTCTTATTTTTCAATACTCCATACCCATTTATGCCCATTCAAATGACCTTAACAAGTGTTTTCACAATAGGAATTCCATCATTCGTACTTGCTCTGGAGCCAAACAAAAACCGAATAAGTGGAAATTTATTTTTTAACATAATAAGCAAGTCTCTTCCATGTGCACTGACTATAGTCGCATCGATTTTATCCATCATGGTACTGTCTGGAGTTTTAGTATTTAACTATACTGAAATTTCAACTTTATGCGTTATTTTGACTGGCTTTAATGGGCTTTCACTGTTGTTTAGCTTATGCAAACCTTTTAATAAGGTTAGAAAAGCGCTGTTTTCTTTAATGACAGGTACATTTGTAATTTGTTTAATATTTTTCACAAATTTATTTTCGTTATCAAATTTAAGTTTGAAACTAATAATTGTAAGCGTTGTGCTTTGTTTTTTTGCAACATTCGTGCTCAGACTAATGTCGAAACTGATATTAAAATTTTTGTCGATATAATTGGCAAAAAATAAAAATTCGAACAAAATTTCGAAAATATAAAAAAATTATTGGCTAAAAAAGGGTAATAATGAAATAAATACCCGAGAAAACTTTCAACAATAAGGTGATATACAAAAACAGATGCAGATACGAAAATAAAAAATACAATTGCACTTTGATAAGCCAGGTTTCCTATGCCTCACAAAAGCGAACTGCAGAAAAGCAGGTAAGTTTGTTTTATAAATTTCGCTCATCTACCTAAGGTAAGCCACTTGACTAGACCACTATGTATTTACTTATTATAAAAATCACTTCACTGATTTTTTACGATTAATTACTGTAACACTGACTCACATATGCATTAAACTGCAAAAAGTCTACTCACATACAAAGCTAAACAAAATCTCTTATAATACTTTTTGTTAACTGCTTTTCTTTAACAATTTCGCACACAACTTTTTTATCAATTTTTTTTAATTATTTCTGATGCAGACTTATAAATACTATTCTCTGGAACAAAGCCTCTAACTGAACTAAGTGGATAAATATTACTATTTCTTCCAATAATAGTGCCTGGATTCAAAACTGTGTTACAACCGATTTCTGTGTAATCACCTATAACTGCTCCAAACTTTTTTAGCCCGGTATCGATTTTTTCTCCGTTATAAGCTACTTTAACTATACTTTTGTCTGATTTCACATTTGAAGTAATGCTACCAGCTCCCATATGTGATTTATATCCCAAGATTGAGTCTCCTATATAATTATAATGAGGTGCTTGAACTCCATCGAACAAAATCGAATTTTTTATTTCTGTAGAATTTCCTACTACAGCGTTTTTTCCAACTATAGCGTTGCCTCTAATATATGCACAATGCCTGATTTCAGCATATTCATCTACAATCAATGGGCCATTCAGGCATGCCGTCTTACTTACTTTCGCATTTTGGGCAATCCATATATCTTCCTTAACTTTTTCATATCTTTCTTCTGAAAGAATTTTTGTTAATTCTATTATAAATGATGAAATTTGTGGGATTATACTCCAAACTTCTTCATTGCTTATAAATAAGTCTTTTGCGATTGTGTTTTCTAAACTTAAAAATTTTATTGTCTTTGTTTGCATTATTATTTTCTCCCTAGCTTACTTAATAAGTTTAATTATAACAGTTGACATTTTAAAACTCAAGTTATATAATTTTTATGTAATTAATTTTTTATATTATAAATTCCTCTCAAAGATTTGTTTTGGACGTTTAGCTCAGCTGGTAGAGCATTCGCTTGACGTGCGAAGGGTCAGCGGTTCGAGTCCGTTAACGTCCACCACAATTGCATTTTTATCAATATCTAAAAACGACTTCTTTAACTTTGTTTTTATATGCATTTCTTCATAATTTAATATTCGCAACATTTAAGATTCATCAAAAATAAATTTTATTTACACCCATATGTCCGGGTGTGGCGCAGATTGGTAGCGCGCTTGAATGGGGTTCAAGAGGCCGCTGGTTCGATTCCAGTCACTCGGACCATAATAGTACGTATCTTTTGATACATAGAAAAACCCAGCATTTGAAGTGCCCCCTGTCAAGTAGACAGTGAAAAAATAAAAGGATCAATTTAAAGATTTTGACTTTAAATAATTTCTAAATTCG